>Ga0302280_1000173_pt1 | contig 56130 bp, 87 predicted proteins | sample III_Fen_E1_1_FD_198771 | JGI IMG/M metagenome (GOLD analysis project Ga0302280, IMG submission 198771) | Peat permafrost microbial communities from Stordalen Mire near Abisko, Sweden - III_Fen_E1_1 | ecosystem: Environmental > Terrestrial > Soil > Wetlands > Permafrost | place: Sweden: Abisko... | reverse complement strand
ATCGTCTTCCCAGCCTCCAGCGGCGTCGTGGGACAGCCCATCGCGTTCCCGGACCTGGGATCCCAGTGGTTCCTCTGCTACCTCAACGCCACCGAGATCGCCGCCTGGGAGGTGCAAAATGGCGTTCGGTAGGGTTTTGGACATCTACGCGGGGGACAATCCTGCGGGGACGCAGGTGGGCACAGCGACGCTCATGCTGCAGGGCGAACTTTACCAGCTCGCCGGGATCAACCACGTCACCGGCGAGGATTCCCTGCACGCCTCCGCGGAGGTCCACCGTTCGAACACGATGGATCGCAACGTCGCCGAAGTCAAGATCATGAACTTGAACTCCGACACGAGGAAGTGGTTGGAAGATCCGGGCAAGATCCTGCGGGTGGACGCGGGCTACACCGACGAGGGTTTCGGCACGATCTTCTTGGGCCAGATCGACTACGCCACATCGACGCTGATCGAGAGCGACTGGGTGACGACCATCAACGCCTACGGCTTCCGCGCGCGGTCGATGGAATTCGAAACTCTTCTGACCGCAGTCTCCTACGACCCCGGCACCGACCTCCAGACGATCCTCAACGGCCTGGGCCTGATCCTCGGGGTGCCGGTCTTCGGGGTGAACGTATCGAACATCGTTCCCCAGGGCGGCTTCGTGGATGTGGGGCCGATGCGGAAGATGTTCCGGAGGGTCGAGAAGATCCTTGCCGCACCCGGGGTCAACTTGGGGCTCTACTACGACCTCGCAGAACTTCGCGTCTTCAAGGCGGGCCAGCCCGACTTCCAAATCGAAACGCTGATGTGGGACCTCACCAGCGGACTCACCAGCGCCAAGTGGGTGGTCCACGAGGTCACGGCCTGGCGCAAAGAGGTCAAGGCTGCGCGGGCGCTCCAGAAGGCCCAAGCGGCCTACAACAAGCGAAAGTCTCCTGACGGGCAGACACGCGCCGCGCAGACCGTGTGGTATAAGAAGTACGCTGACGCCGAAGCCAAGCGGGAGCGTGTCGAGCTCCACGGGCTCGTCAACCACATTGCCCGCCCCAACTGCCCCGTCAAGGTAAGTCACCCGGCGCTCTCCACCGACGGATACATGCTTCTCGTGGCGGACGACATCACCTATCGCCTGACGAACTTTGGCGAGGACTTCGACATGGCGATCCACGCATCGCGCGATGCGTCGGGGAACGTCTGATGTCGAAGATCACCCTTCCCGAGGCCGTCCAGTTCCTGATCGACGCCAACATCGAAGGCGTCCACACCAGCATCCCCGGGATCGTGACGTCCTACGACGGCCACAAGACCCGCCGCGCCACGGTCCAGCCCTCCGTTCGGCTCCCGTCCTCCAACGGTGTGCTCATGGACATCCCGCCCATCGGCGGCGTGCCGGTGGTGTTCCCCTCCTCCGCCCTGGGCACCCTGTTCTTCCCGATCAACCCGGGCGACGGCGTGACGCTGGTGTTCTCCGAGGTGGGGATCGGGAGATACCTGCAGAGCGACGGGAGCGACCTAGCCGACCCGGGCTCGCTGGACCGTCACGCCCTGACCGACGCCATCGCCATCCCCGGCCTCTGGACTTGGAGCTCCGCACCGGAGTTCCCCGCCAGCGCGACGATGGATGCCGTGGTGCTGGTGAGCGGGAACGGCTCGATCGTGGAGCTGGGCGCGACGGTCGGGATTCGAAACGCCCAGACCGACCTCCGGGCGGAGCTGGAGACGATCTACGCCGAGCTGGACCAGCTTCGACAGGATTTGACGCTGAACTTCACGAACGTCGGGGCCGGGATCTCCGCCGGTGCGTCCTTCCTCACCGCTGCCGTCGCTGCGGCCACAGCCGCCGCCACGCTGCACACTGTCGCGAGAGCACAGGTCGCTCTCGACAAGGCCTCCCTGCAGGAGCTTCTGAAATGAGCACGACCATCGCCCTCGGGATCGACGCCGTGGACCCCACGATCGCCACGCCGATGTACGACCTCTACCTGGATCCCACCGGGCAACTGAAGTTCCACCAAGTCACCAACGCCGTCGTGGCCCAGGCGGTCATCACCCGGCTACGCACCATGCTGGGCGAGTGGTACCAAGACCCTTCCATCGGGATCGACTACGTCGGGCAGGTACTCATCAAGGGACCGAATCTCGCCACCCTCCAGAGGTATTTCGCAGCGCAGATCGCGCTCGTGCCCGGCGTGGCCTCGGTGGTCTCCGTCGTCTGCACGCTGAATTCCGCGACGCGGACGCTCTACGTGAAATTCTCCGCCATCGCCACCGACGGCACAGCCGTCCAAGGGAGCATTTGATGGGAACCTACGTCACAGCCACGGGCTTCGTCGCCCGCACGCTCCAGCAGATCCTCTCCAGCCTCAACGCCGCGATGGTCTCGTTCTTCGGCCCGACGATCGACACCTCCGCCGAAGGCCCCACGGGACAGCTCCTGGGCCTGGAGGCCGCAGGTCTGGGCGACATGTGGGACGCGACTCAGGAGGTCTATGCATCCATGGATCCGGCACAGGCTTCCGGTGCGGCCCTGGACCGCATCTGCACCTACACGGGCGTCGTGCGTATCGCCGCGGCGGAGTCCACGGTGTACGCGAATCTCTACGCTCTCCCCGCCAACGACGGGGTAACGATTCCTTCTGGCAGCACGGCCCGACGGGTGAGGGGGGCGGTGGTATTCTCCCTATCCACCAACGCCGTCATTTCGTCGGGCTCCTGCCAGGACCTCTACCTGTCGTTCGGCACCGTGCCAGCGATCGGTGCCACGGTGACGCTGGTCACATCGTTCGGCAGCTTCTCCGTGACCGCGACCTCGGACGCGGACGCCACGACGCGGGCCATCAACACGATGAATCTGCTCGCCATCGCGATCAACGCAGGCACCTGGGGCACCCCCACACCGCCGACGCTTCCTGGCGTGGCCCAGGTCTGGTCCAGCGGCGTGATCCAGTACCCGACGACGGACGCGGTTGGCGGTGAGCAGTTCCCGACGGGCGTGGTCCTTCGGCTTCAGCACCCGATGACCCCGTACTCCTACTCGTCGGCTAACCCTTCGAACTCGCAGTGGACGACGGATCTCATCGGCTCCCAGGGTTCGTTCATCTGCAACGTGACCGGCGCCCAGACCGTGGCGATCAACGAGCTGACGGCGATCGTCTCCCCGCAGACCGGCTGGGCCTTCGTGACGAACCTCGTGCCCGGCGTTCCTGGTCGCGACGTGGAGACCGACGACGCCCTGCGCCTGCGCCGCGCACAACAGATCGGCCTTGGGCTCTCCACTCCCGCCGCCATGACCGCCTACATCTACGACAACGTGGCCGGTGTCTCCACCGTGGCGGTGTCCTCCAACGACGGCGACACGGCGATCGACGCCTACACCCCAGCGCATTCCGTGACGGCGACCGTGGTCGGCGGAGATCCCCAGGCCATCGCCAACGCGGTGTGGGCCAGCAAACCCGCAGGCATCGCCACGGGGGGCAACACGACGCGCTCGGTGCCGGACTCCCAAGGGACCCTGCACAACGTCTCCTTCAACATTCCGACGGCGACGCTCATCTGGGTGAAGGTGCTCTACGACCTCTACACCGAGGAGTCCTTCCCAGGCAACGCGGCGATCACGACCGCAATTCTCGCGTGGGCGGCGGCGGAGTTCACCGCAGGCAAGGACGTGATCGCGCCGAGGTTCCTGGCCCCCATCTACACGGTGCCGGGGATCGGAAACGCGCAGGTGACGGTCTCCACAGACGGCAGCACCTACGTCGCAGGGCCCATCGTGCTCGGCCCCGGAAACGTGGCGGAGATCCCGAACGGCACCTACATCGCCTACGGTACGCTATGAGCGACGAACCCATCCAGCCAGTCGACCACAACGACCTCCAGGAGCTTCTCCTGGAGCAGTACAAGTGGCGCACCGACACGACGCCCTCGCGGATCACGAACATGATCTCGATGCTGGCCTCGGAGATGAACTTGGTCGAGGACGCGATCCAGGAGTTGCTGACGGCGTTCGACATGGCCACGGCCATCGGAGTGCAGCTGGACATGCTTGGGGCGATCTTCGGGGCACCCTTGCGCAACGGCGCGACGGACTCCGCGTATCGGATCACCGTCCAGACAGCGGCGCTGAAGGCAACCTCCGGCACACCCGAGCAGCTGATCGCGGCGATCCGCGGAGTGGCGGGCGGCGTCGCCCCCATCATCCTACAAGAAGTGCAGCCCGCCAAGGTGTATGCTTTCTATGGTACGGGGGCGATCCCGGGGATCACCGTGGCGCAGATTCGGCCATCGGCAGTGCCGGCGGGTGTGCAGTTGATCTTCACGGACTTCCGCATCACCGACGACGGCACGGTGCGAGTTACAGATGACCTTCAAACAAGACTGGTGGGGGGCTAACCATGGGCTACAGAATTCAGGATTTGACTGCCGCGACGGTGCTCACGCCGGCGACGGACCTCTTGGAGTTTCAGCAGCTGTCGCAGTCCGCCCCCACCAGCCGCAAGGTGACACTTGCGCAACTCCTGGCGAGCACTCTTCAGCCGGCGAACAACCTGTCCGACATCGTGAGCGCGACGGCAGCGCAGGCGAACCTGGGGCTCGGGTCCGCCGCGACGCAAGCATCTTCGGCGTTCGACGCGGCGGGCGCGGCAGCGGCGGCACTGGTATCCGCTACGGCATTGGTGACCGCAGAGACGACCCGAGCAGAAGCCGCAGAAGTCGTGTTGTCCAGAGGTGTAGGCATCTACACGGTGCCCTGCACAGCGGTTGCGGCAGGGAACTCTGGAGCAGATTTGGCCGTCGGCAATGCCAAGGTCCGCCTCAACCAACTGTCCGTGAACGTATTCTACCTGGATGTCGACATTCCCGCGATGGCGACTGGTACCGGAGCTGGATCCCACCCCGTACACTACGGCATAAATATGGCTGGAATTGTTGAAGCTCAGTGGTTGGCCTGGCAGGCCGTCGCATCTTCCGTACCCAAGGGGGTTATCATGGGCATGTTCTCCCAGGCGGCAACACCAACCATGTTTCCGGTCACGACGCACCTTCTCGGTGGGTATGACATCACGCTCTCGCCTGCATACGGAGACGGGTCTGGGGGAAGCAATTTGACGCTCATGTGGCCCGCGAATGTTGGCGCACACATCTTCGGGGTGCTGTATGTCGGTGCTTAAGGGACCTCTCAGGGCACTCCTACTCACCATCGCGGCGGCCCTGGCCCAGTCTCCCACCGGCCCAGGAACCTTCGTGCTCCACCGCCCCACCTCGGGCGCTCCGGTGGATCTCATGTACCTCGACTCCGTGTGGAATGTCGGCACGGGTCTGCGCCGCTCCGGTGACACCATCTTCCTCAACTACTCCGGCGTCACGCCGGGGGCGTACGGGGACGCGACCCATGTCTTCCAGGGCACAGTGGACTCCTTCGGGCGCATTACCAGCGCCACCAGCGTGCCGATCACGGGCGGTGGCGGGGGCGGAGGCGTCTCCTCGTTCGCCGGGCGCACTGGGCCTGTAGTGCCTCAGCGGAGCGACTACGCGGGGTACTACCTGGACTCCGCCCAGGCATCCCCCCTCATCGGAGACAGCCTCGCCGCGAACTCCCAGGGCTGGCAGACGGCGGGGCAGGTCGATATGCTGATCTCCGACACCGCAACCACGCTCCGGACCCTCCAGGCCGATTCCATGGCCCTCGCGCGCATCCTGCTGGCGGACACCTCCTCGGCCCTGCGGACGCTTATCGGGCGCTACCTGCCTTTGTCGGGCGGAACACTAACTGGCCCGCTTGGAGGGACTTCAGCGACGTTCTCCAATTCGGTTACCGGTATCGTGCTGACCGCCAATCGCACGGCGTCTGATGCCATTGGCGCGGGCCCCGACGTGAACATTCAAGACCCTGCTCCGACTGGATCAGCCTGGACATTCCAGCTCATGGCCACCGGCAGCAATCTTTCCCTGACGAGCTTGGTTGGTGGGACCCAACGGACGCCGATTTCGATTACCCCGACAGGGATGATTTCCGCACAGGCTTACGCGACCACTGGCGGTACGTCCTCTCAGCTCGTGTCGGGAACCGGATCTCTCGTTTCGCCGTCCGCCTTCGATGTCGATTCCGCCCGCGCCTCCCACATCGCGGACACGGCGAAACGCTCGGGGTGGGCGCTCTATGCGGACTCGGCTCGCGTATCTGGTGGCGGGGGAGGCGGCGGATCGGGCGGTGCGATCTACTCCAGCTCGACGCCGATCACGGTCGCCACAACCACGCTGACCAGCCTCACGCCCTCCATTCCGACGATCCCGAGCGCGAACCAGGGGCCCGGCTTCGTCTACGCGCTTGAATGGGATGGTACTGGATCCTGGGCCACGCTCGCCAACACGCTGAACCAGACCGTTTCCATGGGCGGCACGACACTGGTCTCCTGGACGCTTGCCGGGACCACGGTTCCCTACCTGCAAGCGGGCGGTGCGGTGAAATTCCGGACGGACCTCCGCGTCTTCGCACAGACCGCCATCGGCGCAACGGCTACAGTCAAGGTCAAGGGCTTCCTGGAGGTTGACGGCGGCTACTACCAGGGGCACCCGATCTACCAGCGCCTCAACGTGGACGAGGTCGCGACGGTCAATACCACGGCGGCGAACATCCTTCAGGAGTCCGTCCAGTGGAGCGCGGCCGGGGGCAACACGCTGACCATGGACCAGATCGCGGAGTGGTTGGTCACCACACAGACCACGGCATCCTTCCCGCCATCGGGGACGGCTTCTGGGGATCTCTCGGGGAGCTATCCAGGCCCCATCGTCTCAGGATTGTTGGGGCACTCGCTTGGATCTTTGACGGTCGGGTACCCCAACTGGAACGGTTCCGCGTGGGTCTGGACAACCCCGACCGGTGCGGTGACCTCCGTCTTCGGGCGTACTGGTGCGGTCGCGGCCACGACCGGCGACTACACGGCGGCGCAGGTGGGGGCAGAACCAGCGATCACCGCTGGCACCACGGCGCAGTACTGGCGCGGCGACAAGTCATGGCAGCCCTTCCCGACCACCTGGGCGTGGGGATCGCTGACCGGCATTCCGGCCAACGTGACCTCGTTCGGCTCCCTGGCGAACACGGCTGGTGCCCTGACGAACAATGGATCCGGGACATTTTCGTACGCCGCCTATGTTCCAGCCTTCACCAGCGCCGCCGAGAACCTCTTCTGGGCCACGCCCAACGGGGCCAGCGGGGTCCCGAGCCTCCGGGCCATCGTGAACAGCGACATTCCCTCCTTTTTTGGCGACGTCACGGGGACGATCAACGCGACTGCGGTCAACCGAATCAACGGCGTCAGTCTGGCCGGGCTTGCCACAGGGCTCCTGAAGAACCTCACGGCCCTGGGTACGCCGTCCATCGCGGTAGGCTCTGACCTGAACACAACGTTCGGGAGTCAGACGGCGAACTACTTCTACGCGGCGCCGAACGGATCCGCGGGAAACCCATCCTTTCGTGCGATGGTCGCCGCGGATGTGCCGACCCTGAACCAGAGCACCACTGGCACAGCCGCGAACATCACGGCCACGTCGAACTCGACACTGACGACGCTCTCCGTGCTCTCCCTCCCCATCGGGCAGGTGACGGGCACGATCAATGCCTCGCAGGTCAACGGCGCGGCAGTACCAGTCTCCAAGGCTTTCGTCGGGACCAACACCTCGGGGCAGATCATCGACGCCACCAGCACAGTCATCACCGCCGCGATGGAGCCAGCACACACGGGCGACGCGACCAATACGGCGGGGTCGCTCGCCATGACGATCCCAGCGGGGACGGTCACTCTGGCGAAACAAGCGAACCTTGCGGCCAACAGCGTGGAGGGAAACCTTACAGGGTCTGCAGCGACGCCAGTCGCGGTCCCGGCCTCCGCGACAGGCACGGCATCCTCGGTAGCCGTGCGCGATGCAAATGGCGGATTGACCTCCGATCAGTTATCCCAAGCCGTCCAAACCATCGCGGTCGGGACAGCGATCTCCGCAAACCTCGCGAATGGGGGGACGGTACTCATTGGAGCATCCGGGGTGCCCGGCGCCCTAACTGCTGCGACCACGATCACGTTCTCCAATCCTCTGATCGGGTCAACCTCGCGGGTTATTTTCAAGCAAGGCACGACAAGTTTTGCCGTGACATTCACCATCTCCGGGTACACGTTCTACCAAAACGGAAAGACCGCTGGCGTGGCCTCTGGATCCGCCGTCCTTCTAGCTGCGGACATGACGCTTTCGCAGTACTACACAGCCGCGATCACTTGGCTTTCCGCCACGACAGCATCTGTCGCCCTCCTCAAATCCTGATCGGATCCCACCATGCGCATCCTGAAACTCCTTCTCGCTCTGGGCTCCATCGCCGGAGCCACGTCGATCACCTCAGCCGTGGGCGGGAATCCGAATCCGCTCCTGACCACGGGGGACATCTGGGCCGGCACGACCAACGGCGCACCGACGAACCTCCCAGCGGGGGCATCGGGTACGTTCCTCGGCTCCAACGGCATCGGGATTGCCCCGACGTACCAGCTCATCAATTACTCCAGCCTGACGGGGACGGTGCCGACGTGGAACCAATCCACCACCGGGTCGGCGGCCACCCTCACAACTCCACGGACCATCGCGACCAGTGGGGACGCTGTGGGTACAGCGACCAGCTTCAATGGTTCCGCAAACATCTCGATTCCGACGACCGTGGTTGCCGTCAACGGCGCGGCAGTACCGGCCTCCAAGACCATCGTGGGGACCAACGCCTCCGCCCAGATCGTGGACGCCTCAGCCGCGACCCTAGCGAACAACACCACGGGCAGCGCGGCCAAGTGGACCACGCCTCGCACACTAGCGTGGACCAGTGACGCCACCGGATCCATGTCGGTAGATGGTTCGGGGAATGCTTCCACTGCGCTCACCCTCGCTACGGTCAACAGCAACGTGGGGAGCTACGGTGCGGCCTCCACGGTGCCGGTGGTGACGGTCAACGCCAAGGGGCTCGTGACCGCGGTCTCCACAGCCACGATCACTCCAGCGGCAATCGGGGCGGCCTCAGTTGCTTCTCCGACATTCACCGGGACCGTGACGACACCGGCCTTCACGCTCTCCGGCGCTAATACCGGCCTTTTCACCAGCACCTCCGGGTCCATGGGAGTCACTTCCGGAGCAACCGGAACCATGCTGGTTGGAGCAGGCGTGGGCGCCGTTCCGACTTGGTCCGCCTCCCCATCGGTGGCAGGGACGCTCACCTCAACAGATGCATCGGCGCTCGCGAACGGGGTCGTGGTCGGCGGCAACGCAGGGATGGGCACGGCTGTCGCAAGCGGATCCGGGGCTTGGTTCGGGCCGACTGGCGGGAACTCGATTACAGCAGGCACAGAAAACGGCGTGATGGCTGCGCCGACCTACATGGATATCACGTCGCCAGGCTCCATCCAGGCGCAGGCGGCGACTACGTTCTCGCTGGCAATCGGGAGCGTTTATTCGTTCATCGCACTATCGGCGTCAACCTCTGGGGTGACGCTGAACGGAACCACGACCATCGGCTCCGGCACCGGCACGGCGGTCCTGACCTCTGGTGTTGTCTCGACGCTCTCTGGGACGAATCTCGTCCTCGGGAATGGCTCCACGATTCCGCAATCCACGTTCCAACCCGCACTCTCTGGAGGCACCACGGGGGCGCTGACCAAGTGGACCGGCTCGTCCACGCTGGGCAATGCTGTGGCAAATACGGATTATCTCCCCGTCGCCAATCCGACCGCTACAGGCACCCTCACGGCTCCCGTCATTGTTGGAGGTCTATCAGATGTTAGGATTGCGGATTGGGCCGGGTCCTCGGGGATTGGATGGATTGGGCAATCGAATACATACAATAGTGGTTCGGGGACGTACAGTGCGGGAATCCTGTTCAATGGTGGATTGACTGCTATCGAGGGATCTATCTCACAAGGCGTCCAAATCAATGTCAATCGATCTACTGTTGGCTTATTCAATACGACAGGAGTCACGATTACTGGCAATTTATTCAATACACTTGGAGCAAATCTCAATTCAGCCGGGGCTTTGGGCGCGAGCGCCGGAACCTACGGCGCGTTGGTCGGTGCGTACTCTAACATGCAATCGTCGTCCCGTGGTGGATTGATTGTTGCGATGCCGAGCGGATACACTGGCAACCCTCTGCAAGTCGATTTGGCTGGATCGTCTACGGTGTTCGCGGTTGGATCTGGTGGAGCAATCACGTCCAATGCTACAGGCACCGCGATCTCCGCGCCGAATGGGAACATCTCTGCGCAAGGGGCTGCGAGCACTGGAGGCGAAGTAATAGGTGGTACTGCTGCAATTGGGACAGCTAACTATAACTCAACATATGGCTGGGTTGGACTTTCTGGAAAGAATGGTGCTTCAAACGCGACGGATTTTGGAATATTGTTTGATGCGACAGGCTCTCCAAACTTAAATTCATCTGCATCCAGTAGTGGTTATATTTTAGCAGCAGGAATCCAAGAAGCAAATTGGAATACCGCAAGTTTCAATTTCACCGAACCTGTAACATTTAATGGGATTGTTGCTAGGCAATCCTACAATCGCAATACCTCTGCGACACTCGGAAATGTCACGGTATCAGCGCTCTATTCGGTAATCTCGCTGGAGCCGGGCTCATCGAATCCAACCACGCTTACATCGATCCCAAACGGAACGGTGGACGGGCAGCAGTTGACGTTGATCCAGAATGCCCCGGCAACCTGCGTGGTGTCGTCCTCAAACCTTGTCGCTACTTTTTCCCTGACCGCAGGAAGCAGTCGGAATCTGACATGGAATGCTGCGAACTCCAAATGGCTCTGAAAAGGAATCACATGAAACACCTCGCCCTCCTCCTGACCCTCGCCGCCCTCGCCGGGGCCACAGATAAGCTGTCCGCAGTTGGGGACATCGCAGACAACCGAGGCGCAGGGCTCATCCAGTTCCGGATCTCGGACTCCTTGGCCCTCGCCCGCTTCCGGGCCGACAGCACCCTCGCCGCCGGATTCTTGCGCGAGGCCCACTCCCTGGACTCCTCCGCTGCGGACCAGCACGCGAAGGCTCGGGACCGCACCGTGCAGGCTCAGACGACCTACGACCTCGCCGTCTACCACCTTTCGCAAGACACGGCGCGGAAGGCGCGGTGAGAGTACTTTTACACCAGGAGGGCGAGCGGTGAATCCAGCCAGTGCGGCCATGCTTCCGGACCCAGCCGAGCGCCTCGAAGCGCGGGAGCCGAAACGCCGTCCCTCCGAAATCCTCGCCTCCGAGACATGGTTCCTCGCGAAGGTCGTCGGGGGCGTCGTCTCCGGCCTCTACCTCGGCTTCCAGGTCCTCGGGATCGGGCTGGTCACGCAGCAGATCTACGCGAAGGACCTCGCGAAAATCCAGGCCCAGTTTGCCGACCACTCTGTCCGCCTCTCCCTCTGCGAATTCCGCCTCGATCACCAGCCCAACGACACGCCGTCTCGCACGGCATCCATGTACCCAGGAGCCCATCGATGAGTTTTCCCGACTCTCTTTCCATGGTCCTCCAGTTCGAGGGCGGATTCGTGGACAACCCCGACGACCCGGGTGGAGCGACAAACCAGGGCGTCACGCAGGCCGTGTACGACCGCTGGCGCACCGAGCACGGCGTCCCGGCCCAGTCCGTCCGGCGCATCCTGCCCAACGAGGTCGCTGCGATCTACCAGACCGAGTACTGGCTCCCGGCCCACTGCAACGTCCTGACGCCCCCGCTCGATGCCGTGGTGTTCGACTGCGCGGTCAACTCCGGGGAAGGCCGGGCGATCCGGACCCTCCAGCAGGCGCTCCAACTGACCGACGACGGCGCGTGGGGGCCGGAGACGCAAGCCGCCGCGCTCGCGTGCGACCCGAGGGCCGTCGCGAGCCGGTACCTGGACCTGCGGGACATCTTCTACAACGCCGTCGCGCGCGCACGGCCACAGTCCCTGGAATTCCTTCGGGGCTGGCTGAACCGGATCGCGGAAGAGCGCACCAAGCTGGACCTCGCCTGATGTGGCACCTCATCGCACTGGCCCTCGTTTTCGGCCTCCTGGTCTGCGCCGGGGCGCTGGGGCTCGCGGCAATCTACCCGCGCTGGGGCCGCGAGGACCTGGACCCGGACGATGGGTGCGACGGGGAGACGGATTCGATTTTCAACAGGGGCCAAAAATGAACCAACCAGTCAAAGGGTATTCGGGGGCCGGTGGCGGCTTCATGGGAATCGGACCATGCCGCTACGTGTCTGACCTGGAGAAGGCAACCGGCAAGTGGATCCAGGACCTGTTCGACTTCTTCGCCGGTACCAGCGTGGAGGCCATCGACGCCGGAATGTACGCCTGCGGATTCCACGGCCAGGACACCCTGGACATGCACCACGAGCACGGGGCCGCAATCTTCGGCAAGCGGAATCTGCGGTACCGGCTGACCAAGTGCGGCCCCCAGTACGACAGCAAAGTGATCGACGCCCTGCTCAAGGAGAAGTGCGGCGACAGGACGATGGCCGAAACCGTCAAGCCCTTGTACCTGACTGCCTGGGACATGCGCCGCAAGCAGCTGAAGGTCTTCGGCCCGAAGGACAAGGACGTGCCCGTATGGTTCGCCATCCGGTGCTCCATGGCTGCCACGACGTTCTTCTCCACGCCGGACGGCAGACACGGGGATGGAGGCTTCGCCGCCAACGATCCGCTCCTGGTGGGCTTCGCTGGCGTGGTCATGGATGACTCGGTGGACGTGAGCCACGGGATCAAGATGCTGAACATGGTGACCAGCGGGCTCAACCCCGAGGGCCCGCCGGTCGGCAACGACTGGTTCATCCTGACATATCTCAAGCAGATCGTGCTCAAGGCCATCACAACAGGCAACTCGGCAGACGTGGAATTCATCCGCGGAGCCATCAACGCATTCGTCAAGAAGATGGGTGGTGGGGCGGACCGGCTCTTGAACTTCCGCGTGAATCCACCCTGTACGGATTACCAATTGGACGAGACCCAACACGCTGCCGACGTGGAGGCCATCTGGGCAGAGTGCTTCAAGCAGGACAAGGACGAGTTGCTGGCGTACCTGGCGGACCCCCAGTGAACTTCGCCGCACTCATCCGGCTGGTGGTCGGCAAGGAAGGGTTCAAGTCGAATCTGGAGTCCTGGATCGGGATCATCGCTGCCTGCGGCGGCATCTGGGCGGCCCAGCGGTTCTTCGGGATCACGCTGGACGACCTGCACCGGCTGGGGGTCGTCGCCGTGAGCATCACCGTTTCGAATCAACTTCTGGCCAACCTTCCGTGCGTCAAGAGAGTAGATTCGATGTTCTCGAAAGCCACGTCGGAAGCGCCGACCGTGCGCGAACCATCAACGGAGAAAACACCATGAGCATCCTTTCCGAAATCGAAGCCGGGCTGGCCACCGCCGCCCACAAGGGTCTCCACCTGATCGAAGCGGGCTCGCACGCCCTGATCGAGGCCGTCCACTCCACCGTTCCCCCCACCCAGGTCCAGGAAGTCCTCAAGATCGGCACCTCGGCGCTGCTCTCTGTGGCCGCGCCGGTCATCGCCACCGGCGAGCCCATCGCCGCCGAGACCGTGGGCAACGCCGTGGCCGGTGCTGTCGGAGGCACCTTTGGCCCCGCCATCGGCACCGCAGTCACCCAGGCCGTCTCGGTGGTGCTCACCGCCGACGTGGCGAAGGTCGAGAGCGACGTCGCGAATTTGGGCGGCTGACCGCACCAGGGCAGAACTATCTTCTGCTCTGCGCGAATGTGTGGAAAGGGACCGGAGGCCTCTTGGGATTTATCCCGAGAGGCCTCTTCCTTTTCAAGCGTCGGAAGGATCCCGAAACCCTAGCATCACGGGAAATCTGGGTGCTTCCTTCGACCCGGTGGGGAAGAACTTGTACTTGGCGATTCGGCCCGCCAGGGTGTCGCGATCCCGCCACAGGGCCAGACGCTCCTCCGCGGTGAACCCGCCGCCGATCCCGAACTCCACGCCGGTCTCGGGGTCCTTGCAGAGCAGCGTGCCCAGCGCCCCACCGCCGACTTTCCCCGCCTTCGCCGTGGACCGCTTGGCGTGCCCCAGGGCGTCGGTGGTCTTTTCGTTCTCGTTGTGCATTAGCTCCTCGTAGCCGACCACCAGGGCCTCGGCGTCGGAGAACCGCTTCACCTTCAGGAGGTAGCCCTCGCGCACCGTGGCGCGACCGCACTTGTACGGCCCATCCACCGACCGCACCATCGCGCCCTCGTAGCCCTGGTCCAGGTAGTCCTGCTCGGCCGCGAGAAGCTCCTCGGCGTTGTGGACGAGCTTCTGGGCCACCAGCTGCATGGGGATGTGGAGGCGCGACCTGGCCGCCCGGTGGGATGCACTGCCCAGGTCCCCGTGGTAGCGATCGTTGAACCCACGGGCAGGGCTGTAGACGTCGAACACGTGGAACAGCACGTTCGGCTCGCCCAGCACCGCCATCACGCCGCTGGTCGTGTCCCGGAACGCCGTGGGGCTGGTGGGCGGCCCCACGATGAGTTCTCCGTCGTACCCCTCCAGGAGGGCGTGCCCCAGGACCTTCTGAACGTGGGCGTTGCGGATGGGCTTGAGGTTTCGGCTGTAGACCACACCTCCGAAGACCACCGCCCGCACGCCGTCGAGCTTGGGGCTGACGTAGCTGGGGAACACGGGAAGCTGGCCGGCGGGCAGGGCCTCGGCGAGCATGGGTTTGAAGCCGGCGGGGATGGTCATGGGTTGGGTCCCAGGGAAAGGCGAAGCGGCCTCCAAGCGAGGTCCACCGGAGGGTGGAGGGTCTGTTGTGCCAGGAAGTCTTGCCGCACGCGCTCCATCTCCTCGGTGGGCTTGCGGCAGCGGCCCACCCGAAGGACAGCGATGCGAGAACTGCGGATCTTTCGGATCCTCCTGGGAACCTTCCCGGGCACCAGGATGACGCAGATCCGCATCTCCACCGACATCTTCGCAGCCAGGGCCGCGATCTCGGTGCGCCCGCGCAGGGAGGCTGTGCCGAACAGGAAGTGGAAGTAGTTCTCCGGCTTGAAGTGGTTCAAGGTCTCCTTCGTAACAGGGGCGACCAAGGGAATGTTAACGATTTCCATGTGGTACGCCCTCCAGCACCCGCACCGTGAACTCCAGGCGCACCCCGTCGTGGAACTCGACCACGCGCTTGGCGCCAGCGGTCTTCTTGGAGCGCGTGAGCTTCTTCAACCACCGCAACACCGGCGGGAGGTCCTTGGCGAGTGACTTCCCCACCTGTGCCTGGAGCACCCAGGCGGAGGCCGCCAGGAGCGTCTCGTCGGAGCGGTCCACGAACAGGCCGGGCTTCTTCGTGACGGCGTCCACGTCGAACGCACCGACGACGTCGCGGCTGGGGATGTAGGCGATGTGGGCATCTTTGATTTTCATGGGTTCTCCGGTTCGTTGGAAGGTTGCGGGCACTCGCCCGTGGCGTAGCCCGCCTTGTCAACCACGAGACACAGCGGCGGGTTCTTCGTGGCGTCGATGCACTTCTGCACGTCCTCGGGAATGGGTACCCGGACGAGGTGGGCGTGCGGATGGCCCATGGGGTCGTCGCAGATCGAGACGGTGGGCGTGCCGTCGCGGGCGATCCGCCAGTAGCACCAGATCTCGACGAACTTCTTTGTCGGGATCCGGTTGGCTTTACCTAAAACGAAATCAAAGCAACGCTGCTCCCTCGCGTCCAAGAAGATCCCGGCAGCTTTCTTGCGAGCAACAACCCTATACAGCTGCGGAGAATACCCTCGCTCGTCAGGCTCTCCATTTGGCCAGACGAAATCTTCCAGATGCTGAAGATCTCTGCGCTCCTCCGGGACGGGCTTCTTCGTCGTGAACCATGGACGCTTCATGCCGCCACCCCCGAATTCGCGTCCCGCAGTTGTCGGATGATGTTCTGGGCGCCCTCCAGAGCGCCCGCCCTGGTCTCGGCCTGCTCCTCCAGGTCCTTCACCCTCTGTTCCAAGATTTTCACCTTCTGCTCGGTGGTCTCTTCCTTCCAGACGATCATCCGGCGATCTCCTTCTTGGCTTTGAGGTACCCGGAGATCCACGAAGCGAACACCTGAATTTCCGACTGGGCATGGGCGTCGTCACGGAGCTTCAGGAAGGCCTCCCAATCCCGGTCGAACCCGCATGTCCAGAATTTGGTCATGGTCTCCACGGGCATGCATCCGCGGGCGATCTCGTTGGGCCATCCGGCGTTCAGGCGGCGCAGGTACTCAGTTTCACAGGCCTTCCAGAAGTGGTTCTCTTCCGTCTCCCCGGCAGGCGTGAACCCCATCGGGATGTTGGTGGGGTCGGTGTCGGGATCAGAGATGAAGTCCGGGGCCTGCCCGTAGAACTCCCAAGCCACCCGGCTCCCCTTGGTATACCGGCGGCTCATCTCCAGGTAGGCGAAGGAGCGATGGCGCATCCACTGGCGGGCCACGAAGATGGGAGCCTCCACGAGGAAGGCGGAAGCCGCCCTCAGGCGCGTTCCCCGCTCCGACACCGCTTCGGCAAAGTAGTGCCGCCAGAAGTTGGGGGAATTCGGATCGTTGATCGGGAACCGGTGGCGGAGGGAAGCGTAGGGCAAGGCCAACTCGGAGCAGTCTGACCACGGCACGAACTCCAGCACGCTCTCGTGCTTCATCTGATTCACCACCCGGTCGAAGTGGGCCATGTAGTCCTCCGCTTCCCCGAGGCCGTGGGACAGGCGGGCGATCTTGGACACCCAACATTTGGCGTGCAGCACGGACTTCCTGGAGTCCCAGGGATCGTAGGCGACGATGCTTCCCACCCTGCCCAGGCGGCTTTGCAACTCGACAACGGCTGTTTTTGGTTCGATCACGAGAGCACCTCCTCGAAGTGAAATTTCACGCGCGGCACCTTCGCCACGCGCAGCAACTTGAAGTCCACGGCCATGCGGATGTGGCAGTCTTCCAGGGCGAGCATCACCTCCGCCCGGATCAGGCCACGGAACTCCTCCACGGAGAGCGCGCCCTTGCGCTGGTTGCACCGGGTACAGGCCGGGAACCAGTTGTCCTCGTCGTTCCCGCCCCTGGTGTGCCCCAGGAGCTTGACCATGTCGTCCTTCCACGTCCGGCGCACCGGCACCCGGTGGTCGACGTGCCAGAGCTTGCCCAGCGGGTTCCCGCAGTAGGCGCAGTGGCCGTCGAACATCTGCCGGACCTTCTCACGTTGCGCTGGAGAAATCCTTGGTAGGCACATCTCAGGCAGGCTTTCCGACCGGCAATCCCGTGCCCTTGCACACCCCGCACACGATCTCGGGCCCGGCCACGAACCCCTTGGAGACGACCACCAGGCCCTTCCCCCGGCACTTGGGGCACGCCGCACGGTCCAGCTTCTTGTAGAGCTTCAGACCGTCGTCCGTCTTCCGCCGGACCTTCACGTCACGCAGGCCAGCCCAGGCCTCGGCGAGGTCCGCCATCCTCCCGGCGTCTCCGCCCTTGTCCGGGTGGTTCGCCTGGCACAGGCCCATGTACGCCGCGCGCAGGACCTGCGGGGCGGCGTTCGGGTGGACTCCGAGGGTTTCGTAGGGGTCGTTCACTTCGCTTTTCCTTTGGTTGAAGATTTCGCAGCATGCTCGATCGCTTGGCCGATCCAAAAAATGACGGCGGTACACATGGAGTTACCCAAGGCCTTGTACCGTGGGCCGTCCGGGCAGAGTTCTGCGGGCTTCCCACGCCACGGGATCTTCGTGTACCCTGTGGGGAAGTTTTGAAGTTTCTCACATTCCGTGGGCGTGAGGCGACGGACTTGGGCGTCCCCGTAGATGTGCTGGCGCGCCTCCATCCCGCCGTCGCTGTTGTTCCGGGGGTTGGTGCGCACCGGTTGGGCGACCGTGGGGCAGAGGACATGGGGCTTGTCACCGCCTCCGGACGACGCCCGCAGCGTGAAGCCCACCTCATCGCCGAGTTCGCAGGCTGCGCCGCCTTCCCGCCCCCGCAGGGCCACGGCAACCGCACCACCACCACGCCCGGTACCGTCCTCCGAAGCGTCAAACCCTTCCGCATGGAGCGTGTGGAAGACGTCGCCGGTCGCACACTGAGCGACCGCCGCCCCCTGTGGGCAGGTCAGCGCCGCCGTCTTGGGCGTATCCGTCGTCGTCGGAAGCTGCGCGGCCTGGGCATTGTGGTGGAAAGCGACGATGGTTGCCCGATCCGTGCCGTTGACCTTTCCATGGGCTTTGGGAGAGTCGCTCGCGCTCCGCAGCGTGGCCGCAACCTCCGGAGCAACCACGAACGTCTCGCTCTCGAAGTCCAGCCGCCCGCTGGCGCTGGCGCTGGCGTTCCGTGCCGTCGCCACGTCGATCGGGCCAGCGGTGTTGTTCCCGCCGAAGCAGACCATCTGGCCGTCCACCTGAGTTTTCACAGGCTTCGCGACACCGGAGTCGTCCCAGCCAATCGTCCCACGGCCCTTCATGGAGGACTGCCGGAACGTCGCAGCTACCGGATCCTGGCCGGTGCTTTCGCCGATCCTTTGGAGGCGGCTGGCGGTGAGGCAGGGCGTGACGTATCCTTCGCAGGCCTCGTCAGTTCCTGGGAGGCCACCGCCAGAAGTGCGCGACGCAAGAGTTCCGGCAGGGCTTTGCCCCGCTTCTCGGCTCGGCGGAGAATCCCGGCGCAGGCTTTCGGGCTCAAGGAGAATCGGGGGTCTGCCGGCCCAATCTCCAAAGTCGAGGAGAGCGAACACGCGACGGCGCCGCTGCGCCACTCCGAACCATTGCGCGTCCAGCACGCTCCACTCGACGAGGCCGTTCGGCCCCACCGCCGCGCCTTCCGAGCCCCAGCCGTGCTCGGGGACTTCGACTCCGGCGCCAGATAGCGCCCCAACCACTTCTGCAAAGTCTCTTCCGGACTGGCTGGAGAAGGCACCTGGGACGTTCTCCCAGAGGGCGAAACGGGCACCGCACTCTTCGTGGGCCCACTTGACGATTTCGATGGCTTGAAAAAAGAGACCACTGCGAGCACCTCCGATTCCCTCACGTTTTCCTGCGACAGACAAATCTTGGCATGGCGATCCGAAGATCACGACATCCAGCTTCCCAAGGCCCCGCACCACTTCGCGAGTGATTTTCGTCACGTCGCCCAGGTTCGGCACCGAAGGGTAGTGCTCCCGAAGCACCGCGCACGGGAACGGCTCGATCTCCGCCACGGCGGCGCACTTCCAGCCCAGCGGACCCCAGGCGACGCTTGCCGCCTCGATCCCGCTGAACAACGACAGGTATCTCACTTCGCTTTTCCTTTGGTTGAAGATTTCACAGCACGCACAACTGGCTCGGAAGGCCGTAGGAACCCACGCTCCGCGTCGTAGGCCTTCGCGGGGTCCGCCACCGTCGCGCCTGGGCGCATGTCCCACAGCGGGTTGACTCCGTCTTTCGTGGTGAAGATCCCGACGGGCACGCTTCCCGAACGCTTGAGCGCCCGGATGATCCCGCCGGAGGATGTCTTCTTCCGGCCATCGGGGTCGAACATCTCGAGCAGCGCGTTGGCCGTCCAGAACCGATGCTTCACCACGGTGGATCCCACCCGCAGGACGGTGTCCGGGTCACGGCGCAGGTCGTGGAGCCAACGCTCCAGCTCGCTCATGGCGTCGGAAACCATCTCCGTCTTCGCGGCGGTCTTCAGCGCGCGGGCCTGGGGGTTGAAGTCGCCGAGGTCCAGGTGCTCGAAGTAGTAGCGCAATGCGGCCGGGCCCTTGCCGTCTGACTCTTTGAGCCAGTGGCGGTAGGAGAGGTAGAACTCGTCGGACAGCGGCGTGGCCGGGGTCTCGTGGACGAAGCATCGGCGATCGGTCTCGTCCAGCTGGAGCGCGTCAGGATGGTTCGAGACGAGGTAGTAGTTGACGTGGGACGGGATCGAGTAGCCGGGGAGGTATTTGATGTTGAGCTGGACCCGCTCCTCGGTAATCATTTCCTTCAGCCGGTCCATCATACCCCGCTTGTCCATCCCGGAGATCTCCTCCCCCATGATGAACTGCTTGTTCTCGGCCCAGCCGTTGAACGCCCCCGCGAGCTGGGTGTTCCCGATCTTGTCGTAGTTCGAGCCGTAGATCCGTTGCATGGTCTCGCCGATGAACGACTTTCCCGTGCCGCCGGTGCGGCCCCACAGAATCACCGCGGTGGCGAGCTTGGCGCCGGGGAACTGGATGGGGTAGGCGAGCCACCGCTCGAACCATGTGCGCGACTCTGGGAACCCTTCGAACATGAAGTCCATGAGGTTCAGCCACGGGGTCACGTCGCCCTCCACCGAGGCACACCCCCACCCACGCCAGGCGTTGAGGGCAGGCTTCCCGTCGGAGGTGACCGCGGCCTCGGGCTGGCCAGGGGCGTAGGTGAAGCACTGCGTCGCCGCACGGCCGAGCCACTTGAGCCAGGCGTCCGCGGCGGACTTCCGTGTCAGGGTGCCCTTCTCCGTCAGGGCCGTGATGTGGCGATCGGAGTAGGCGTGGGAGACGAACGCGGTGGGGGCGAGCTTTTGGAAGTCGGAGCGACGGACCACGAAGCCAGGGTCGCGAACGTAGACGACCTCCTCGTTCAGCCGGTGGAGCACCTGGGCGTCCGCGAACGGGACGGCTTCCTTGCGGCACTGCTCCAGGCCCGCGACCCCGCGCTCCACGAGGTAGTCGTCCAGGCCGTTCTTGTGTCCGTCGATCTTGGCCGGCAGGCGCACGATGGTGGGGAAGGCGGAGAGGCGGGTGAGTTCCTTGGCGAGGCAGACCTCGGCGGCCATCACGTCGGGGTTCGAGGAGGCGTCGGAGTCGTAGCAGATGTAGACCCTGCGTCCGACCCAGTTGATCTGCTCGAGCGAGGGGATCAGGTGCATCACCCGCTTGGTGCTCTTGAAGCACCAGACCCCACCCAGCCCGATGCACGGGATCCCCTGGGTGGTGGCGCACGCGGCCTTGAGCTCGCCCTCGGTGATCCAGATGTCGATCGCAGAGTCTTGGAGGGCTTCTTCCCAGTGGAGGCTTGGCGAGAAGTAGGCCTCGTTCAGCGTCCCGCCGAGCTGTCCGTAGCGTTGCGGCTTGGTTCCCGTTTGCTTTTCGAAGCCCGACCTTGTATCCTCTAGATAGCGAAAACGAAAAAACCCAGTTTCTTCGCCAGACGGCGTGAAGTAGGGAATCTTGAAACCAGCCTTGGCGACGTACAGCCCAAGAGACTTCGCCCCGGCGGCATCCGTGGGCGCGAAGTGGTGGTCGTCGATGATCTCGGGATCGTCGAGCATGGACTCCTGGAGCTTCTCGTGGAACTTCTCCAGGAGCTTCTCGCTCAACTTCGTCTCAGCCGGTGGGGCCTTCGGCGGGGGTGCCGTGGGCACCTTTGCCTTGACGGACTTTTTGGGCATCTCACCGGGCCAGGGCGGATGTGCTCGGCTGCAGTTCCTGGAACGTGGTGCGCACGTCCGGCTCGTTTCGGACGCCCTCCAGGTGCTTTCGCAAAGCCTCCGAGACTGCGGAGGTCAGCGTACGCCTGGGCTTGAGGTGGGGGTAGATCCCGTTGATCGCGGCGAGCACCCGGGCGGATTCCGTGCGGCGGCTCTCCTGGAGACGCTCACGGCGCTCGGGCGGCAACGCGGCCTCGGCCTCCGTGAGCTTCACGAACTTCTTGGCGGCGGCGCGCAGGGCCGGGACGTCCGACTGGCAAAGCCCTTGCGACGCGATCCAAGCGTCGATGGCCTGCCGGTGGTCCCCGATGTTGACGAAGACGTTCTGTTCGTGGGTGCTCATGGTTGAAAATCCTCCAGTGAAGTCAGCAATATAGTTCCGACCAAATACGCCGGGCGTGGTGTTGCTTGGGAAAAGATCGTGCCAAGCGAAAACTCAGAAACTTAGTGCCCTGGCCCAGCTATCGCTTGCCAGATCCCCCGCACCGCCGGGTAGTCCTTCCCCGGACGGTAGTTCCACCACCAAGTCGGGTAGTGTTCCAGCGAGACGCTCGCGAACCCTTCGCGCATCGCCCAGCCGTAGGCGTCCTCGCCCAGGGCGAACACAGCGTCCCACGGGCGGGAGCGGAGCACGTCGGAGAACTCGTCCACCAGCATGCCGTCCGCGACGGTCTGGGCGTTCACCCAGTAGACGTCCTGCTCCCGCACGCCACCAAGCTCCAGTTGCTCCGTGAGCCACGTGGCCGGGCCGTCGGGGCGCGACGAGATGTACGGCCAGAACGGGGGCTGGCCACCCTGCGCCGGGCCGGAGCCAACCAGAAGGATCTTGGCCTCCCAGTTCCCGATCCCCGGCCCTGGGTTCGCCGGGAAGATCTGTGGGTTGATCCCGTGCCACGGTGCCCCGAGGATCGTGGCGGAGAGGCCGCGGGCGATGCGCTCCAGCATCCGGGACTGCGTGCCGGAGAGCAGGAACCCACGGTCCACCAGGACGGTGTCGTGCGTGCCGCGGGCGTGCTCGCGCAGGGCCTCGGATCTCCGGATGAACGCCTCGTATGGGCCGTACTCCTCCAGGGGGAGGAACACCGGCTGGAAGCCTGCGGTCACGATGGCTCCGAAGTCTTCAGCATCCAGCCTCCCCGAGACGATCGTCAACGCTCCGCTCATGCTTCATCCCCCGCCGCGAGCTGCTGGATCGCGTCGCGAAAACGTAGCTTCGGCGGCGGGCTGACGAGTTGCTGCGCCTGCATCTTGGCGATGCGGCGAAGCTCCTCCAGCGTGCGGTCACGCCGGGGAGCTTTGTTCTCGCTCTTGGTCACTGCCGCTTCCCGCCGGTGGTCCGTGTCGCCGTGGTCAGGATCGCGGGCTTCTTCGGAGCCTGGCCCTCCACCTGACGCTTAACAACCAAGGTTAAGTAGCCCGCGCCATCATGGGCATTTTCTGCCCACTCCGCATCCCCGTTCAACGACCGCCCCAGCTTGTGGGCGACCATCTCCCAGCCTTCCCGCACGTCGCAGCGCAGGGTGGGCCACTTGGCCTTCACCGGCGCGAGCGCGGCCTCCAGGTCGGCCACGAACTTCTCGTCGCCCAGGTCCTCCAGGAGGGTCCCCCGCATGACGGACTTCAGGGCCTGGGTGATGGCCGCGTGACCGAGGAACTCTCCGTAGCGCGCGCCGCGCTCGGCCAGGGTGGTTTCGATGTTGCTCACTTCTTCACCGCCTTCGTGGTGTCCTCGGAAAGGTGCTGGACCGCGAGTTGGTAGATGGTCTGCGCCTGGACACGGCCCTGGAACGCCGCGCTGTCCTGGTGGGCCGCCTGCCGCCAGAGGTTGTTCGCCAGCGCCGTATCCGCACGGAAGCGGGTGAGGGCCTTGGCGACGCCAGAGGAGTCGGCCCCTGCGAGCACCGCGGAGGCGACGAGCGCCAGGGTGAGGATGGTTTTCTTCATGGTTGGGTTCCTTTGGTTGAAGGGTTCTTGCAAATGGGCATCAAGGATTCGAACCATGCACCTCCTGAATTCTTGCAACCGCTTCCGGCGACCGTACTTCAGGTGCTCTACCGCTGGAGCTACTGCCCAAACCGCCTCCAGCAGGTCCGTTTCCGGTGTACCCCTTTGGAGAATCGCCCCGTCTTTCCAGGGTGCCTTAAATCCGGCGACTTCTACGGTCCATACCGCCTGAGCCGAGGCGGAGCAATCTGGCGAACGTTTCCAGCCGGTTAGCGGTCAGTTTTTGGCCTAGACCCTTCCGGGGTTCGGCCTACTCGTGACGCGGTTACGGCACTTGTATCTCACCATTCAAAACCCCTCCGTTCTCCCGACCGGAGGGGTGCCGGACTCACGCCACGACGATCAAGTTCTCGGCGATGGCCCGGCGGATGTGGGCGGTCCCGATCTTCACCAAGTCCTGCGTGCCGTCCTTCTCGATGAAGTACACGTCGACGCCCAGGAGCACCTCGACTTTGGGGGCCTTCTTCACGTCGGCCACGAGAGCCTCCGTGACGGAGGTTCCGCCCTTGATCGCAGCGGCGACCTTGGTGGAGTTCTTGGTGGCGAGGATCGCCTTGATCGCGGCGGTCACGCCGGGCGACTTGGACTTGTAGCCCTTGATGACTTCCTTCGTGGCGACGACGGCGATGGACTTGCCGGCGTACTCGGAAGGGCGTCCGCCCTTGGCTTTGACGATGGTGGCGGTTTCGGACATTTGAGATCTCCCTGATCTTGGTTTCGTCGGCGAAGCTACGGCACCTCGCCGACTTCACCTTGTTGAGTACTGAATATATCTTGCCTGCTTGATAACTGTCAAGTGGGTTTTGCGGGTTTCTTCTGTGGAGGTCAGCCCTGCGGCTTCCCGTAGTCGTTGTGAGCGATAGCCCGACGGACCCTCTGCCACAGGGTGTAGGTCTCTTCGGCGTTCGCGCCCTCTATGTGGAAGCACACGTCTTCCGCTTCTATTTTGATGCTGAACTGTCTGGCGGGCTTAAGCCACTTCATGAGATCTCTCCTGCCGAAGGGGCTGCACCTTCCACAGGCAACTCCGTCGCGCCGCCCTTGAGCACCTTCAGGATCTCGATCGCGTGAATCGCCTGCGCCTTGGCGTCCTCCAGCGCGTTGTGGGCGATCACCGGCTTCACGTACGGAACGTCCGGGGCCAGCGCCCACAGGGTCCGGTAGTCCCGGTTCGCACGGTGGCTCCACGGCTGGGGAAGGCCTGCGGCGGTGAATGCGTGGGCCAGAAGGACGTTGTCGAAGTCCGACCCGTTCCCCCACAACTCTTCCACCTGCACGATGTCCTCGTGGGAGTTCACCACGCCGCCCGGGGCCAGCGCCCAACGCCCGAACGCATGGAGCGCCTGGGGCAGGAGCATCGCCTCGCCGGCGACCAGACCCTTGCGGGCCTCGTCGGATTGCTGGAGCCACCACATGATCGTGGAGACGTCGATCGTGAGCCCCGCCTCGACGGCGGACTCCGGGTTGACGTTCGTGTAGAAGCCCTCGCCCAGGATCCCCGTCTCGTCGAAACGGACGGCCCCGATGGCGAGGATGACGGAGCCGGGCTTGGTGCCCAGGGTCTCCAGATCGAGCATGATGCGGTTGGTCACTTTTGCTTCTCCTTCTTGTAGTTCTTGAGCGCATCCAGGAGCGCCCCTTGGCTTTTCTCTTTCCGCCGTAGTGCGCGGAGGATCACCTCGTCCACCGTGTCCCTGGCAACGATGTGGTGGACCGTGACGTGCTTGTGTGTGTTCCCCTGTCGGAGGACACGCCGGTTGAACTGGTCGTACAGCTCGAAGTCGTAGGTGAGGCCGTACCAACAGACGTGATTCCCCGCGCCCTGGAGGTTGAGCCCGTGCCCCATCGAGGCGGGATGGCCCAGGAGCACCGGGATCTTCCCCAGGTTCCAGTCGCGGATGATCTCCGCCTCCCGTGCGGGCGACACACCCTGGCCGAGGAACGGGGTGTCTTTCCCCAATGCCTTCAGGATCCTCTCCTGGTCGTGCCGGAAGGCATAGGCCACCAGAAGTGGCGAACCTTGCAACTCGTCCACGAGGTCCACCAGGGCGTCCGTCTTCTCGTCGTGGAAGTGGGTCCAGGTCTTCTCGCCGCGGTCGTCGTAGCATGCCCCGTTCGCGATTTGCGAAATACGAATCCGCACGGCGGCGGCCGACGGCGCGAGCAACTTCATCCCGTCGTCCAGCTCGGAGAGGAACTCGTCCTCCAACTCCTCGTAGACCCTCCGGGCCTTCGGGGGGAGGTCCACCACGATGTTGTTCTCGATCAGTTCCGGAAGTTCCAAGTAGTCCTCGGCGGCCAGCCGCAGGACGTAGGGCCGGAGCTTCTCGTAGATGGTCTCCTCCGCACCCTTCTTGATCTGCCACTTCCAGCCGTTGCGATCCAGTGGAATGAAGTAGTCGAGCTTGTAGCGGGTGATGAACTGGCCCAGGGCCTTGCCCAGGTCCAGGACGAAAACCTGTCCGAAGAGGTCGAGCATCCCGTTGGGCGCAGGCGAGCCGGTGAGGATCCACCGGCGAGAAAATTTCGGAAGAACGGTGCGCAAGGCCTTGAAGCGACTTGTCGCGGTGGACTTGCACTTCGAGACTTCGTCGCAAATAAGGATCTCCGGCGAGATCTTGTTGAAGTTCTCGTGGGTGTAGACAGTTTTCGTCTTCCCGGTCCAATCGCGCTTCTGCGTCGCACCCAAGAGCCAATCCAGGCCCTCGTAGTTCATCACATAGATGTCGGCCTCTTCCTTGAGAAGATCATCCTTCTTCGGGCCGTGGAGCACCACGACCCGCAGGTGGGAGAACTCCTTCCACTTCTTGACCTCCGCCGGCCACACGTTTCGTGCGACGCGCAGCGGGGCGAGGATCAGCGCGTGGCGGAACAAGCCCTTCTCCTTGAGCTTCACCAGGGCGGCCAGGGTGGAGGACGTCTTCCCCAGGCCCGGGTCCAGGAACAGACCTGCCGCCGCGCGATCCACGAGGAACTGGGCAGCCTTCCTTTGGTAGTCGTGGCACTTCCAACTCTGCGCCTTCACCGCAACTTCCGGCGTGCTGCCGCGCCGCTTCCGTGAGGATCCCGCCTCGACCGGTGCGGACGAGTTCTCGAAGGCGGTCAGAAACGAGGGCTTTGCCTTCTTCGTGGCTTTGGGCTGTGGCACAGTCGTACCCCTGATCTCGCAGCATCGCGTGGATGTGCAGTTGAAGTTTCGTGGGCTCCTTGCCCGGCTGTTTCATCTCGATGAACAACGCCTTCCCACCGGGGATGGCGACCAGAAGATCCGGCCAGCCGTTCTGCCCCATGGGGTTCAGCTTGGTGACCTGGATCCCGAGCCCACGGGCGAAGTTGACGACCTTCCGCTGGTGTGCGGATTCGAGGAGGTGTCTCATTCGCCAACCCCGAGCTTTCGGACGGCGTCCCACTCAGTAGCCGCGATGGAGTGCTCCACCTGGATCCACAGACACACCCCTTTGGCACGCACTGCGCTGACGGTCAGGCTTCGCAGATTCTCCAGGGTGCGGGGGCTTTCGTACAAGGTATGCATCGTGAAGGAGAGCTTTTCGCCGGTGGCAAGCAGGGCCGTGGCGCAGACGTAGACCACGCCCAGGGTTTCTCGGTACGCTGCGAAGGCTTTTTCGGCGTCCTTTTTCCGCAGGCCCACCACGAGTTCCGCCTCGTGGAGGGCGTGCGCCGCGATCAGCCAGGAGTTCTTCAGATCTTCGCCGGCGCTCATCGTTCGACCCTCCGGTTCCAACCCTGCCGCGACCGCAGAGGATCCTCCGTGCGCACGCCCGCCCCGCAGGACCGACACCCAACGTGGTGCTTGGTGGAGCTTCCGCCCATCTCCATCGGCCCGGACTCCGCCCACGCCTCGGCAGGGCCTCCGCAGAACGGGCACGGAGCCATCGGAGTTTCGCGCACCAGCTTCTCGCGCTCCCACTTGCTGTGGGCCTGCCGCTCGTCTTCGCGGAGGGTCTTCTGGAACTCCTTCGGGGTGTCCTCCAAGCGTATTTCGCCGCACTCGACCTGGCCCCGCATGATGGCGAAGGACATCCCGTCGACGAAGTGCTTCTCAAGCTGATCCACTGAGATGGACTTCCACGCGCCGCTCATAGCCGAACCCCGAACACCCAGCAGAGCAGCATGGGGACCAGTAGAAGGCCGGTCCCGAAAACGGTGATGATAACCCCTACCGCGAGGCCGAGAAGCCCCATACATCCGATGAATCTTAGAAACGGCATAGCTTCTTCCCCCCTGGCAAATTCGCGGCGTTCGCCGCACGGAAAAAACACCACTGGCAGAACGGATTCGGCTTGCATGGGAACGTGGTGTCACTCATCATGGGCTTCACCTTCTTCTCCCACCGATCGGCCAGCGCGCCCATCTCCTCGCGGCGGTACACCCTGCCCGAGGTCTCGATCTTTCCCTGGTCCAGGTACCCGAACACGGCGCGGACCTCGCGGGCGTCCGGGAACTTGAGGAACATGGCCAGGACGTAGAGGTCCTCCTCTTCCTTGTGGTCGTCGTAGATCCGACCGGTCTTCCAGTCGGTGACCTCGTAGACGCCCGCCTTCACCCGCAGGCCCACGTCCAGCTTCATCCGCAGCCATGCGTTCTTGAACCAGTCGCCGTCGTCCCAGTTCTCCACGAACGCCCAGTCGCCCTCCACCACGACCTGCTTCTTTTGGGCGGCGTGGAGGTACTCCTTCAAGGGTTCGAGGTCGATGGGATTGGCCTTCTTGCCGTAGAGGGTCTTGTCCCCGGCCTTCTTGGCCTCGGCGACGGCGGTCTCCCAGGAGATCTCCTTCTTCACGAACTTCTCGCAGACGGAGTGGGCGAACGTGCCGCGGGCCATCGCCGGGGAGTCGGGTTCCTTGATCTTGGCGATGCGCTTGAGCGCCAGCGCCCGGGGGCACTTCTTGTAGTCCTTGTAGGCGGAGAGGCTCCAGGACTTCAGCCGGGAGAAGTTCATCTCCACGACCACATCGGCCAGAGAGCTTTGGGGCGTGGGCGCTCCCCGCTTCACCGCGCGCACCGGCTCCCGCTTCGGCACGACCTTCAGGGCCGGGGGCTTGTCAAGGGTGGCGAACTTCTTGGCCTCGGCCTTAAGGAGCGCGGAGGGGTTGAATTTCGGCTCTTTCATGGTTCCCATTTTTCGATTTCCGCCCAGTTGGTTTCGCTCTTGGCGCCTTCGGAAGACATCGGGACCCGGAACCGCCCATCGTCGGAAGGCTCCTCCCCGAACTTGATCCCCACGGAGTCCATCGCTTCCCGCAGGATGTTCATCTCGCGCGCGGCGTCCTTCGCCGGTGCGCAGATGTTGAGCTCGTCGTGGACCTGGATCAGGAACCGGGCAGATCCCTTCTTCTTGGCCCACTCGATCATCGCGCGCTTCGTGCAGTCGGCCGACGAACCCTGGATCAGGTCGTTGAGCGACTTGTACTCGAACGTCTGCCAGCGGCCCTCGTCCTTCTTCTCCACCGGCGGCTTGACCGGGTATTCCCGACCGCCCCAGGTGCGCAGGATCCCTCCGATCTTCATCAGGTGTTTGATCTCCTCGTCCAGCGACACGACGTCGGGCAGGGCCTTCTTCCAGGCGTTCTTGATCCGCTTGGCCTCCTCCACCGGGATGCCTAGCTTCTGGGCGAGCTTCGTGATCCCCATCCCATACAGCATCCCGAAGTCCGTCGTCTTGACAGTTTCACGAGGAAGGTCTTGGCCGGTGATGTTTTGAATCTGATCGTGGACGAACACGTGGATGTCCGTCTTCTCGTTGGTGCGGTACTCGTTGGCGAGCAAACCGTCCTCGAAGTGCCCCAGGGCACGGTACTCCTGTTGGGAATAGTCGCGCTTCAGCCAAACCATTCCCTCGTCGGGGAGCAGGAAGGCCCGCGCCAGAGGCAGGTGGATGAGCGAACGGAGGTGCGTAGGGTGGACGAACTTGTCCGGGCTCTTCGACTTTGGCTTCTCCCACTTCTGCGGGATGTTCTGGAAGTTCGGGGCCGAAGACATTCGCCCGGTGCCAGCGCCAGCATCACCGAACGCGCCTGCGCCCTTGACCTGGTTCCAGCTGGTGTGGATCCGGCCACCGGTGGCCTCGGCCATGTCGATCCAGTGCTCCAGGAACACGGCCATGAGCGTCTGCGCCCGGTTCCGGTACCCCAGCGTGCGGGCAATCTTCTGGTCGCGGAAGCATGTGGGTGGGAGGTTGTCCTTGGAGACCGACTTCTGCCCATCGGGGTGCGTCTTCGTCGGCTTGGTCATCGTCCAGTGGGTGACGGCGTCGGCCTTCTCCAGCGCGGCCACGAGTTGCTGGTCGTTGTCGACCTCCAGCTCCGGGGCCTTGAGCGCCTTGCGCAGCCAAGCGTCGCAGACCTCGATCCCGCGCTTCAGGTCGGCGTGGGCCTTCTTCGCAGCGGGGAGATCCAGGCGGACACCGGCCCGCTCGTTCTCCAGGAGGATCGGCATGAGTTCGCGCTCGGTATCGTACGCCGGGCCCATGCCCCGCGCCTGGACCGAGGGCCAGAGCTTGGTGAACAACGCCTTGGTGCGCACCACGTCGCCGTCGGCGTACTTCCCCACGAGCCCACCGGGCGCGCGGCAGATGTAGGCCCCCCACTCGGGCTTCTTGAACTTGCGGCCCCAGTGGTTCGTCTTCGGCCATGGGTATCCTCGTTGCATCTCGGGCACGTTGGCGAGGACCCACTCCTTCACCACGTCGCGCTCTTCGGGCTTCATGCCCAGGAGCCGCTCGGAGGCGGGCTTCAGCTTCAGGTCGAGGGAGTAGGGGTTGTTGAGGAAGAGGAGGAAGAGGGTGTCTTCCAGCCGATGCCAAGGGATCTCAGGCATCCCCATGTGGGTGGTGGCGACGTCGTAATCGAACTTTTGGCTATGCGCCAAAATCTGGTCGCCGGAATCCCACATCTCCTTGAGGGCGGCTTTGGCCTCGGCGAGTCCACAGTTATTCCCTTCGGGGTGCCCGAAGGCGTAGTAGTGCGAGGTCCGCTTTCCAGGCTTCAGGATCGAGACGCCCACCGGTCGCGGCGGATACTCCGGACGCCGCTGTATCCCGATCGTCTCAAAATCGTAAGTCCAAACTCTGGGCTTTTTCACTTCTTCGCCTCCGTGAACTCTGGGTGTGTGCAGGCCTTCACGACTTCGTTCACCGCGTCGCCAAACCAGAGGTGCCGGGTGTTCCGCAAGTTCACCACGTCGGCGTCCATGGGGAATACCTCGATCGCCACCACGTCGCCGAGCACTTCCCACTTGATGTTCTGCAGGACCTCCCAGGAGATCGCGGTCTCGTCCTTCGACTGCACCGCGATTCGGTCGGCGTACCTCCGAACCAAGTATCCCTTCGGTGTCGAGGCGAACAGCAGCTTGACGTCGAGAAGTCCCACGCTCGACCGCTCTTTCCAGTTCACGCCCTCACCCCTTGATGTTGATGATGGGCTTGATGTGCGCCACGACCTCGACGAGGTCCTTCTGTTGCTCCATCACCTTGAAAATGTCCTTGTAAGCGAACGGCGATTCGTCCAGGGTATCCTTGTCCACCTTGGCTACGACGGCCACCATGCTTTCAGTGAACTGCTCCAGTGTGAGCGTTCGCTGGGCTTCCTTGCGGCCCAGGCACCGACCTGCCCCGTGGGAAGAGGACCAGAGCGCGTCTGGGTTCCCTTTGCCGCGCACGATGAACGAGCCGTCGCGCATGTTGCCGGGGATCACGCCCACCATGCCTGCTTCGGCGTGGGTGGCGCCCTTGCGGTGGATCCAAAGGCCTTCGCGCAGTTCCGCGTGGTTGTGGTTCCGGTTGATGAGGATCTCCCACTCGCCGGAAGCGGAGCCACCCTCGCGCGCGAACCCGGCAAGCACCGCCTCCACACGAACGGCGATCTGCCTGCGGTTCTCCAAGGCAAAGGCCAGGCAGAAAGCGAGGTCCTTGATGTAGTCGGAGCCGTCGTCCGAGTCGACGTGGAGTCCGAAGTGCCCCTCCTTCGCCTTGCCGGATCCGCTGGCCAGCCGCATGTAGTGGGATGCGGTCGCGTGGCCGATTCCGCGGGAACCGGAGTGGACGATGATCCACACCTTCCCCGTCTCGTCAGCGCCGATCTCGATGAAGTGGTTGCCGCCGCCAAGGGATCCGATCTGCCTGAGTCCGTCCCTGGAGAAGATCTCCTCCATACGGGCGGACCACGGCAAGAGCCCCGCGTGCTCCCAGGTGGTCGGTGCGTGGTTGTGGGAGAACCCGACGGGAACGGCTTGGTAGATCTCGTCGAAGATCCCCTTGGCGCACCACTCCACGGCGCCGCGATCGAAGCTCGTCGGCAAGGCGCACATGCCGCAGCCGATGTCGTAGCCCACCCAGGCAGGCACCACGAAGTCCTTGGTGGCCACCACCGCGCCGATGGGCAGGGAGTAGCCGAAGTGGGCGTCGGGCATAAGGGCACCCTGCACGGCGAAGTCCTGGAGCAGGGCGCTCTCGAACTGGTCGAGCGCGCCCTGCTCCAGGACTTCCGCGAAGATCTTGTACGGCTTTTCGGTGTTGATTCTCAACATGGGTTTCTCGTTGTGGTTGAAGTGAACAAAGGAACCCCGGCAGAACAGCTTACTCCGAAGAGGAGGTCTGCCGGGGCCTGTGCCAGAGAGAAACGGGTCCTCCACTGGCCTGCTCGTGAGAACTACTTCTTCTTGCCCGCCGCCACCGGAGCGGTGAAGCGCGCCGAACGCCCGGACGGAGCCGCCTGACGGCCCTTGGGCGCCGCGGCCTGGGCCTTCTGCTCCTCGCTCAGGGGCTCGTAGGGCACCACGAGAAGGTCGCGGGCTTCCGCACGCTTCTTCTCCAGCGCGTCCCACACGGCCTGGGTGAGCTTGGGCTTGAGGTCGCCGCCGTCGACGACCTGGAACGACTGGTCGAACACGGATGGGAGCCCGATCCGCGTGGTCACGCCCCAGATGGGGAGCGACTGGCGGGCGATCCCGGCGACGAATCCCTTCCACACGGAGATGTTCGAGGGGGACACGGAGAACACCGCGATCTCGGCGTCGGCGATGGCCTTCGCCACGTCGGCCTCGTCCAGCACGGTGGCGGGGATCACGGCCAGGTCGCGCCGGTTCTTGCAGGCCTTGCCCTTGCCGTTGTCGGCCGACTTGAACTCGTTCCACTTGCAGCCGTGGCAGGTGGGGTTCACCGGCTCCTCGACGTTCGTGTGGGGCTTGAGGTTGTCCTCGAAGTCCTTGCCCACGGCCAGCTCGATCGCGAAGCAGTCGGGCGGGGCGACGTTGTCCGGGTCGTAGGCTCCGGCGTAGTAGGTGTTCTTCGCCGCGAACTCCAGGACGATCACGTCCACTTCGTTGTTGGGGAACTGCGTGCCGCCGTAGGTGAGCTTGCCGCCCTTGGTGGAGATCTTGGTGCCTCCGGAGGGCTTCTCGACGGCGGTGCTCCCGGCGGCCTCGGCGAGCTTCTGGTCGATGTTGATGAGCGCGGTGGTCGTGCTCGGCGCGTTCTTGGGTGTGTGATGGGCCATGGTCAGCATCCTTTGTTTCTTTGTTGCTTTGAGTTGCCCGAGAGGACCGTCGGAGCAGCGGTATTCCGTAGTTCGGAAAGGTAGTTACTCAGGTTCGGGGTTTGGCAAGGTCTGTTTCCCGAAAAGCATGTCTTCCGGAACCCCTACCCACTCCGCCAAGGCGGAACGTAGTTTTGGGAAATATACTTCCGCTGGAGCGTCCTTAGGGAGTTCCCGTAGGGCTTTCTCCGCAGGACCGGCGTCAGTGTTCACCGTGCTTCTCCAGGAACCTCTCCAGGCCTTGCTTACTTCCCGCAAGGCCACAGCGGTGCGACTGGTCCAGCGCGCCCTGCAGATACGCCTCCCTCACCAGCTTCCGCAGCGCATCGCGCTCGGCGACGAGGGATCGGATTCCGGCGAGGATCCCGGCCGCGTACTGGAAGGGGTCTGTCCCTGCGGGAATGTCGGTGCCGGGAAGCGCCCAGTTCTCCCCGTCCGGCACGATCTTCGCCGGGGTCGGGTTCTTGCGCTTCGGTGCTGGGCCTGCGCCCTCCACGACGAACCGAGGCTCCGGGCGAACCATCTCCGGCTTCTTGGGGCGGGGCATCAGAAGCTCGGGTCGCCGCAGTTCGTGCAGCCTCCGCCCATGTTACGCTGTTCGTTCCCACAACAGGTCCCATCCTCCATCAAAGCAATTTTCCGCAAATCCGCCAATGCTTCCCTGTTGTAGTGGTGGTCGACGCAGTCCGAACATGGTGGGTTGACGTGGCCGCTTTTCCTGGAGGCGGTCAGCTCCGGGCAGTCGTCGGCCAGGAGGTCCAGAGGGTTTTCGATCATCCCTTCACCGCCGCGATCTTTACCTTCTCCACGGGGAACGTCGTCACGCCAGGCACGACCACGCCCGCCGCGATCCGGTCACCGATGGCCTTCTCGCCCAGGCGCTTCTGGAGGCAGTCGAAGTTCTTGGTCTTCGCGATCCAGGCGTACAGCTTATCCCAGCCGCCGTTCTCGGTGTCCACGGTGAGCTTGTCCTCGTGGACCACGGTGACGACGCCGAACTTGCCGCCGAACGTCGTGCCCTTGTTCTTGAGCGCGGCCTGGCGGATGATCTCGTCGAGATCCACACGCAGGCCCTCGAACTTCTTCACGACCGCGTTGGCGTCCTTCAGGCGCATCTCCAGGTCGAACCGGGCGTCGGCGATCTCGCCGGGGGTGGCCTTGGGGCCGGGGAGGACGAACTCGGTGGGTTTCTTTTCGGTGGTCTTGGCCATTTGATGTTCCTTGTGGTTGAAGTGGTCCGTCGAGAACTCTTCCCGACAGAACCTAAGTTACTTAGTTACTGTGGGTTTGTCAAGAGATTCTTTTGCCTGGTTTCTCGCGGCGGCGAGGGCATCGTCGGCGACGGCCTTGGCGAAGTTCCGGCACAGATCGGAGGGCAGGCTGCCGTCGAAAGGTCTTTGCCCGCCGATCCTTCCCCACGCGTCGATCCCCCGCAGATACGCTGCGAACCAACGGTCATCGGTCGGCGGCTCCTCGGCGAGGGACGGTGGCAAGTCCCCATCCTCCTCGGAGACTTCTTCCTGGAGCCACTGTTGGGCGCACTGGATCAGCTTTTCCGGGAGAATCCTCGTGTTCAGGTACCCTCCCATGGCGTGGCTCCCGGCCACCTCTCCCCGAGCTACTTCCTGCAGTATTTCGGCTGCCGTCTTCAGCAACTCCAGTTTCGTCTTTGCCATCTCGTCCTCCGTACTTTGAAACCATGTTCTCGAACACCGGGCCGACGAACTTTTCGCCGCCCTCCACGACCTCCAGGTCGATCAGCATCTCCCCGTGCGTCGCGCAGACCACCCAGGCGCGGTCCACGGTGGGCCTGCGCTCGGAGTGGACCACGACGCCGGACTTGGTGGTGATCCTCATCCCCGCCACCTCCCGCGACCGCACCACCGTTTGGGCCAGGGGCGCAGGACCAGGGCGGCGAGGGGGATCAGGTAGGGCATATCATTCCTTTCGGTGGGCGGTCGATCCGTCGGAGCAGCGAAACCAGTATCCGTCGCTCCTCTAAAAGCCCTTGCTGCGTGAGGATGCGCTTGGTGCAATCCTTGGCGACGGACAGGGCTCGTCCATCCCATTCCAGGAGGCCCCAGCCGTCAGGGATCTCGGCAGGTCGGAGCATCCCAACTGGCACCGCGAACCAGCGGGCGTTCCCGAGACCTTCCGTCCAGACTCGGTGCGCCTTCGTCTTGTCCTTGGCAAAATCTGCCCGCGAAACCTTGACCTCGACCAGCACGGATTCGCACGAGTTCCAGCCGATCACGTCAGGTTGCTCGTAGGCGCACGTCACGGGGTCCACGGCAACGAAGGCGCATCCGGAGTAGCGGTGCGGGCCTGCGTGTTGGCGTTTGATCCATCGCGCCGCCGCCGCTTGGATCTGGGTGTGGAGAGGGGATCCGCTCACCCCTCACCACCCTTCCCACCCTGTCCGGGGTGCTGGGAGGGGCTGAGGGCGTTGCTCAGATCCTTTTCGGTATCGACATGCCTGCGCTTCATCTCAGCATTCAGGAACTCCATCGGGACGGATGTGCGCAGCGCTCCAATTGCAGACTGGATCAGTTCACGCTCCACCAGGACCTTCCCCTCCGGGAGTGCGGCGAGGAGGAGTAGCTTCATCCCGCCCGCCCTTCCGCCGCCCGATCCGCGATCTCATTCTGATCGTCGTCGGAGAGGAGTTCCCACATGCGGATCGCCCATTCCGGGGTGCGCTTGCTGTCGGACTCCAGCGTGCCGTCGTTGTCGCGCCACACGATGGCGGGCTCGATCTGGTCGCGGATGCGGTTGATAAGCCGGTCGAAGTTCCGAGCCTTCAGGGCGATGGTCTCCGGGGCGTTCATCAGAACCCCCACCATCCGTCGATGCAGAGGTCCAGGCCCGGAAGCCAGTCGTGCGTTGCGAGGCCGTCCAGCGCCCCGATGAAAACTCTTCGCATCTCAAAGCTCCTGGTTGAAGTGAACTGTAAACAAACTAACCTATGCTTTTCAAGAAAGCAAGAGAATTTTCACCGCCACGGAAGTGGTGGAACTTCTCGCCCCATCGCGCGCAAGCGTTCCCAAGTCGAATTTCTCCAAACCTCCGGGCCAGGAAGACGCGACGCCAGGCCACCCCTCGCCGCCCGATCCCGATCCAACCTCTCCACCACCACGAGACCCGCCACCACCGCACGGGAAAGTGTTTCGACCACCGCGCGCGGCGGCGGAGGGAGCGCGTCGAGCGCGGCCACCGTGGCCACCAGCGCCCCCACCTCCTCGTCGGTGAGGCCGTAGGACAACACCAGCGCCGGGAGGGCCTGCACCAGCCCCGCGACGTCCCGACCACCCTCTCGCAGGCCGGCGGCACGCAGGAGGGACAGCGGGACGGATGCCTGGATGTAGTCGTCGGCCATCCCCTGGGCACCGGGCAGAGTGAGCCCCTCTCGGATGCAGTCGGCCACCACCGCAGCGGGCGGTTGGACGTGGTCGCCGGTGGCCTCCAGCTGGGCTATCCGTGCGCGCTCCTCGCGGTGCATCGCCAGGCGCTGCTCGAGATACGAAGTCGCATCGGCCAGCTGCAGGTAATACGGTGCCGCTCCGATAGATCCGGGCTCGGGGCGCGAACCCTGAAAACACCGCCTTCGAATCTCGCCCAGGTACTCCCGCTCATCCTTCTCCAGTTGGTTCGCGCTGGGCGGATCCGCCTTCTGGGCACCACCACCCTCCCGGCGAGCCACCTCGAGAGCTTCGAGACGGAGGCGCACGGAGGTGGGGACGGCCAACTTTACCCTCTGGCAAAGCTCATCGCGCGTGGCCTTCGCCGGGTATCCCGTTTTCCTTGGCCGAAGTTTCATGGTTCCTTTGAAAACCTAGCTCTGTGTGAAACCCCTCCCCGTCGCGTCGAGACGGCTGGAGGGTGGGCGGAGGAGCTACGCGGAAAGAGCGGCGTACCGTGCGGCGGAGTACATCAGCGCGGCCCCCGGATCCGCCTTCGCGGCCACGGCGAACTGTTCGTCGGTCAGCCGTGTGGAGGCGAACGCCAGCGCGGACCACGGACGCGCCTTCGCGGCCACGGCGAACTGCTCGTCGGTCAGCCGTGCGGCGGAGTACATCAGCGCGGCCCCCGGACGCGCCTTCGCGGCCACGGCGAACTGATTGTCGGTCAGCCGTGCGGCGCAGTACTTCAGCGCGGACCACGGACGCGCCTTCGCGGCCACGGCGAACTGCTCGTCGGTCAATTTGTTCCAGTCCATTTTTCGTCTTTCTGTGTTTGGTGGTGGCGCAAAAGAGGCCCCCGGCAGAGCGGTCACCCCCGCGTCAGGCGAGGTGAAAATGCCCTCCCCGTCGCGTCGAGACGGCTGGGTTCAGCCGATGGCCTTGGCTGCCGCGGACATCCGCATGCCTCCAGCGCCCGCCGCCAGGAGGACCGGCATGTGCTTGCGCAAGGAAAACATATTGAACCCGAACACGCCGATCTTCCCCTCGGACATCTCCGTCAGCGTAAACGCCGCTCCCGGCCAGTTGCGCCGCTGGAGAATCTTTCCCACCTCCTGCAGGAGATCGTGGACCTTCCGCGCGTCCGGATCGCCGTCCTCGGGGAAGGTGTTCAGGGCATCCCCCTCCACCTCGGTGGCCTGCTCGGTGGCCTGCTCGGTGGCCTCCGGGAGTCCCAGGGCCACGGGGCGGGCGTGCTGGTGGGAGTCCTGACCATCGGTGTCGTAGGGCACCTCCGTCCCGCCCACCGGGGCGTAGATGCTCTTTACCACCGCGCGCAGGGGGCTGGCGATCTTCGGTTCGAGGTTGGTACCCTCGTCGTTCCACAGGTAGCACTCCACCCCCACCAGCTTTTCGCCGCTGTCCTGCTCCGGGCCGTTGTCGATCGTCGTTTCTTCGCTCATGGTTACCTGCGATTCTCTTGGTTGAAATGGTCTCCGTCCGTGGAGCTGGGCGCGCATCGAACAGCGCGCGACGCCGGGAGGTTCCCCGGTGCGGACCACCTTCGCCCGGTGGTCCTTCGGGCTAGAGCGGCGGACCGGTGTACTTCGGCGCCGGCCTCCAGCACCCGAACGTGCGGCGGATCCCGTCGAGACCTCCGATCACGTTCGTGTAGGGCACCACCGAGCAGCTGGAGTCCGTGGAAAGCCACTGCGCCTCGATCATGAACGGGGCGGAGTTGTCCGGGCAGGTCGCCGTGGAATCCACCACCTCCGCAAACTGCCTATCCTGCGCGGTCACGGTGTAGTTTGTGCAGGCGGTGTAGTTGTACTGTCCGGAGAAGTCCGGGACGTGGTCGCCGGTGCCGAGGTCGCACCCGGCCAGGAGCGCCACCACCGCGGCGACCGCCGCGCCCGCGAAGATCGCCCGGAGCAGTCCGGAGTAGTTCGCGTCGAGGTCCGCGATCCGATTTTTCCAGGTCATACGGCCACCGTCCGCGCGGCCAGGAAGCCCTTGAAAAAGTCTTCGATCTGGATTCGCTCCATCATCGAAGCGGAATCCCAGATCTCCACCACCGAACGGTCCAGGAAAGAGGAGCCGTGGACGGAGAACGAAATCTCCTCGAAGGAATACTTGTGGGACTCCAGCTCTTCGACCTGCGATTCCAGCTCGGTGCGGTCGCCGTAGTTCTCCACGGGGTTTTCGTCCAACCACCCAGTGAACATCGGCGTGGCTTCGCCGGCGATCGTCTTCGCCTCCTCGAGGAGCGCGTGGACCCTCTCCTCCCGGTCGTCGTAGAGCTTCTGGGCGGCGTTCTGTGCCTGCTCCTTTTCGGCCCGGGCAGCGCGCACCGCGGCGGGGACGTATCGGCGGTTCATCCGACCACCTCCGACCCGTTGCGGCGAAGATCGTTCACCGCCACCTCTTCGGGCGTGGCCGGGCGCACCGTCACGGCACCCCCGTTCCCGATCGCGTGCCCGATCAGGGCGATCAAGTCGGCGGACACCCCCTGCCAGCGGAATACGCGGCGGGTCGTGTGACCGTTGGGAAATTTGATTTCGGAAAATGCGTGGATCATCGGACCACCTCCGGAATGACGGCGATGAGCACGAGGCCCGGTGTCGGGCCGCTGGTGGTCCAGAAACCGGCGAACTGGTCCACCACCAGGCGGTACACCAGGGTGCCGCCGGACAAGAGCGTGGCCTCCCACGCGGCGTAGTGGTCCAGTGCCTCGACGTCCACCCCTTCGGCGCGGTGGTGCCAGGATTGCCCGTTGATGTGCAGCGGGTCGGGGATCATCGGGCCACCTCCACGAGGTCGAACATTTTGGCCAGGCGGGCGCCCGTGCGGAGTGCGCGGACGTCCAGGACGGTCGACCGGAGCGCCGCGCGGCGGGCGATCTGGTCGCCCCCGCGGAAGAACGCGGCTAGGCGCACCCCGTTACCGATTTCCCGGTGGATCCCCTGGGCTTGACCCTTGAAATCCTCCGGGAGGGATTCGAACAGGTTCGCGGCGTATTCCTTGAGGACGGTTTCGCGGTTCACAGTTTCACCCCTTCCGACTCGAGCTTTGCCAAAATCGCCTCCGGAGTCCAGCGCGCGGCGCTCATCCGTTGGCCTCCGCGCGCGCCGCGGACTCCTCCTGTTCGGCCTTCGTTTCGCGCCCCATGTAGTTGTATGCTCGAACCAGGAACGAGAGGAAATCCCGCCGCTCGTGGCGTTCGCCTGGGATCGCCTCTGGATTCACCTCGATGTAGTAGACCATACGCCGGATCGAGTCCGCGCGGTCGGGATCCCGAAGGGCTCCGAAAATCGCCGCGGGCATGTGGGCAAGCGCCGCGGCCGCCACCCTTTCGCCGTACTCCCGGCAGGCCTTCAATTCGGCGCTCATCGGGCCACCTCCACGCAGGCCTTTGCGAGGGCGGCACGCGCGGCGCGGGTTTCGTCGGACCCTCCCACCGGGAGTTCATCCTCCACCGCGACCACCAGCTTTTCCAGCGCCTCCAAAAGGTCCGGCGCGGCGGCGATCAACGCGGCGCGGTTGAGCTCTTTTCCCTCGAGCGCGGCGTTCATGCCCGCCCCCTACGAATCACCACCACGTCGCCGAGGTCCGCGTCCGGACGAATCGAACCGCCGCCGGTGGACCTGGAATTGTGAATCTGCAGGTGGCAAGGAATCCAGCCGGTAGACTTCCCGACCTGAAACCGGACGCGCTCCCCGTAAAGGGTGGCCTCCACGCGCGAACCCTCGAGCCCGCGCAACTTCGGATGGAGTCCGCATTCCAGGCGGCGACCGGAAAGGCGCACGGCCTCCTGGGCGTCGCGGAGTTCCTGCAGGGCCTCCACCGTCCCGACCACGGCCACCGGCGCCGGTAGGTTCAGCTCTTCCCGGATCGCGCGGTTGTCGCGGTCGGCGTAATCGAACCCGAACGAGGACCACCCGCCCGCGACGGGGCAGGTGTAGAGCCTACGGGCCGCGTCGATTTTGATTTCTGTTTCCATTGTCTTCTCCTCCGATTGTCTGGTTTCTCAAGGACCCCGACCACCTCCACCGTGGAGAGGCCGGGAAAGCGCCCGGGCTGGAATCGAACCCGCCCCGGTCCCCGTGGGGCGCTATGGGTGCTCGAAAAGCCAAAGGGCGCGATCGGCCACCGCCTGGATTTCCCACCGTTTGATTGACGACTTCAGGCGGGAGTACTCCGCGCCGTTCCCTTTCTTGACCACCTGCACAAGGAGCCCCGCGGCCTCCAACGCGCCGTAAATGTACTGGGATGCCATGGGCTTTCCATCGGCCCGCGGCACCCGCGCCGCCGCCTGGGCGATCCGCTCGCACTCCTCGTTTTTCATGGGGGAGGCGTGCGGATCGCGCCGGGGAGCCTGGGCGCGGGGAGTTCCGGCCAGATAGTCCACCCGGGCGACGGCCAAGGAAATGCCGCCCTTGTCGAAAGGAAAGGTGGAGTCCACCAGCGCGCCGACGGGGAGGGAGTGCCGAACCTCGACGGTCTTCCCGCACCGGATCGCGAAGTAGTCGCCGACCTCGTGGAGGATGTCCTTTTCGGCGCTCATCGGGCCACCGTCCCGAACGCGAACCGCGCGCCCTTGCGAACCACCACGATATTTAGCCGGCCCTTGGAATTGTGGACCTCGTGGAAGGTCCCGCACGGGGAGGCGATGAGCTCGATTTTCGTTCCACAAAGGAAGCGGTCCCCGATCAAGGATTTCATCATGGGGAGGTCGGGAGAGGTGCCGTACACGGTGGCCAGGGTGGGCGCTTTGGTTTTCATGGTTCAAACCTTGGAAATGGTGAAGATGAAGTGTCGCATGTTCAGATCCACCGTTGCTTAAGGTCATATCCGTTACCGTAGAGCACGCCGGCGAGCTCGTGCACGAGGTGGAACCCCATATCCATCCCGCACCCACAGACCTTGACGCCGTCGCCTTTGGAGCGCGCCCAACCAAGGACGGTAGAAACAGCGTAGTTCGGGTGGCATAGGTCGGCGCCCGATCCGGGGTTTCCGGGATCCTGGGGAAGGATCGCGACAACCCCGATTTCCCGCTGCATGCCGGACGCCGAAACGTGGCGAAGAACAGTGTATACGGTGGAGCCCTTCGGGAACCAGCTTTTTAGCAGTTCCTTCTGCTCTTCAACTTCTGCTTTTGTGGGTTTGGTCGACATTGTTTCGCTCCGATTGTTTCGGGCCGTGGGCGGGATCGCCTGGCCTCATGTCTAGTAATCTAAGCAATCTATGTTAGGAAGTCAAGAGGTGGGGTGAAGAAAGGCAAAAAAGTTTTCAGCTGGTGGAGTTACCGCACCTCTCCGGCGTCCGTCAACGGCTTGTCGTCCCGGATCCATCGAATTTTCACCTTGTCGCCGTCGTCCCACAACGTCCGGAGGGAGGAGACCAGCGACCGGGCGGGCGACCCCTCGTACTCAACGCCGGGGACGCCTGAAACCTCCGTGGGGTAGTTGTCGTGGGCGGGGTGGAGGAGGACCCACTCGTACCCATCGCCGCGGTTCACCAAGTAGACCGCACGGCGCCATGCCGGCCCAGCGTTGTCCGTTCCCGTGGCCAGGAGCGCGGCGGGGGCCGTGAGGTCTACCGCCTCCCATTTTCCGCTTTGCAATTGCCGGGTGCCGAAGATGGAGAGGGAGAGGACGGACGATCGGCGGGCGATACGACGACGGATCCACACCTCCGGGGATAGTTTCAGACCAAGGAGATATTCCTCCGGGACCCTTGCCCCCTTGGAAGCGCCCTCCCAGGAGTACACCCCTTGCATTCGCGTATCCTTGAAATCCGCACGCATTCGCACGACGGCGCCGTGGAGGCGATCCAGAGCTACCCCCACGGATTCCGAACAAGTGAACCCACGGATTCCCGCGTTTCGTTTCCGTAGATGGGGGGTGATGAACCCCATATGCAGGGGCAGGGCCCCACGGCTACCCTTGCCCCCGGCACCCACGAGGGAAAACCCGAATTCCCGGGGGTCGACCACCGTACCACCCTCTTGGATCCTGTCCAGGATGTTCACGAGGGCCACGGGTTCCAAGTACTTGGACAGGCCGCGGGCGCCCCCTAAGTACGTCCGACGCTCCGCGCGAATCGGCACCCCCAAACGATCATGCAGAATCTGACAGCGGGTAGGATAGTCCACCACCCCATCCGGGTTGCTCAACGGGGGAAGGGCATCGAAAAAGGGATCCGGGTCGAACCTTTCGCCCCCTGAAAAGAGCTCGCACGCCGGGGAATTCCGAGACCCCCAAAGGAACCGAAAGGCACCCCCACGGGTCGACGCAACGGACAAAAGAACCGCGCGCGCGGTTTCAGGGATCTTCCGGAATTGTGCAGGTTTGGAATCAACATTATCGAATTCCGGATTGAACCCGGGCCGGAATGAGTTTGTGAGTTCCTTTTTCTTTCGTGGACACATTTTGTCTACCACCTATCTGTTGAGTTTAAGTGCCGTCTCCCGCTGGGGCGAGGTTTGGCAGGTGGAGTATAGTGTTTAAGGCTTTAAGAGTCAACACGAAACTAGGTGGATTTTGTGGAGAGTGCGATAGGTGTTAGTGGCGAAGCCCTTAGGTATGGGATAACAGATAATAAAAATGGAGGTTTGTTTGGCAGGTAATCGGCATGGGCAAAGGGTTTGTAGGTGCAAGGTGGTCTAGACGGTTAAACGGCCCCGTTTTTCCTCCTCTCTATTTTACCTTTTAACTCTTATCTTTTTCTCTCTGATCTCTAAAGAGTAGATTTAGGGATAACCAACTACCCCCCAACCAATTTCCCAGACCACCAAAGGGCCGCCGGGCCGTTCACCTCACAAAACACATAACCAATATCCGCCCACCAGCGCCGCCAAACCCGCACCATACCTGCCACTCCAGGCAAAAGAAAAGGGCGGCCCATCCGCCCTCAAACAAAGAAACTTATACCACCCTCAAAACGTGAGGAGAGGGCAGATCTTGTCCAGTTTCTTCGTGCCGATCCCCGAAACCGTGGAGGACAGATCTTGACAGGTTTTGTACGGCCGACCCTCCACGATCCGTTGTGCGATCGCGGGGCCAACCCCCGGAAGGTGCGCCGCCAAAGAGTCGGCCGGAGCATGGTTCACGTCGACCGTTTGGAGGTCCTTTTTGGCGAGGGCGACGGTGGAGAGGAGGGCAACGACAAGCAAAAGATTCGAGATTTTCAAGGGGTGTTCTTTCTGTTTTTCGTGGTTTGGTGCGAATGCCCCACAATCGCCCTAGGGGCGCCCTAGAATCGGTCGCTAGGCGTGGTGGACACGGGGTGGGCTCTGAAAAGCCCGGGAAGGTGCCTCAAATTGACGGGAATCGGGCTACAAACCCAATTCGGCGAGCACTTTTTTGGACAGGTTGACATTTCCATGCCACCCACACGTCCTCGTCGTCGCAACCTGGGCGACCTGTTGCCTGGCCAGCGGCGTGCGAGATTTTTCCAGCGACCAGACGACGGTCACATTTTTGGTGCCGCGGGATTTGTTGTTTGCGTACCAAAAATGGAGGTAGCCCATATTCCCGATCGGATGAGTTTTCACACCTACGTTGGTTTTCATTTTCAGTGCTCCTCTTTCAGGTCGTTTTTTGTCGTTGCGTTGATTTCCCGAACGGCCGCGTAGAATCGTGCGGACAATCGGGGCTTGAAAATCCAGGTCGCCATATCTGGCAAAGGTGCCGCGGGGATCATCGGGAAACCAGATCATCCCAGGGGATGATTCGCGCAAAGGCCGCGCGCAAATTTGCCTCCATCGGGCCCGCGTAGATTTTTGCGATCGGTACACCGTGTCGCACGTATCCGTTGAGACGCGGGGCATGGTTAATCCATCCTCGGGACGGATCCCTGGTCCGCACCGAGTAGGATTCGACTGCACGGAAGATAAGGCCTTCCGGGGAGATCGTGACCGGCGCCGCGATCATTTGGCGTACTCCACGACAACGGATCCGCCCATGCACGAGAGGTAGTTCTCCTCGTTCGCGCGGATGAACTCCAGGGCCGCGGATTTGGTCGGAAACCATTTTCCGATTCTAGCTGGGTACAGTGTGACCCCGCGATCAGGGCATCCGTCACGATGAGTCATTGCCGCGATTTTTCGGCGACCGTTGTAGACGTCGACCTGAATCATCGGGCAATGTGTCTCGTGCGCACGGATTTTTAGGAGGTAGGTTTTGACCGCGGCACTCATTCCTGCACCTGGATTCCGAGGGCGGCCGCGCGGGCCAGCACTTCATCCGCAGTTTTGAAGGAAAGGCGGGCGATTCCGCGGCGCTTTGCTTCGGAATCTCCGAAGGTGGCGCCGAATTTCGCTTTCTCGTGGATAGCGGCGAGAATTTCCGGATCCGTCGTGGCGTACTTCATCGACAACGGAACGCGACCAACGAGACCCCATGTTCCGGACGGGAACTGGTGCAGGTGGGCGGTGGTGAAGCCAGCGGAAAAGGTTGGGGCGTTCACCTGACGACCCAAAAAGCGAGGATGAGAGAGGCGACAACGCCGGATCCGGCGATCTGTGCGAGAGTGTTGTACGCGGTCAAGAGGTCCATTGTCTTTTCTCCGGTTGTTTGAGAGACCTGGTTTAGCTGGCCTCATGTAACTAATCTACGTTCCCGATCCCAAGAAACCTAATAATTTCTTACTTGAGACGAAATCTCTTATTCCGGACAATCCAGGCCGATGTAGCATGTTGCCGCGCGGGCTGGTTCGGCGACGTTTCCGCGGGTCGCAACCTGGACAAGGGTGGGAGTCGGGAGGACGGAAAGGGGGCGGATGGTGGACTCCATTTCGTGGAGGCGTCGCACGGACTCCGCGGGGAGCTCCGCGGAATCGGTAAGCAAGGCGCGGACATGTGCGGCCGCGGAATCGTTCACGGCCTGGACGCTGGCCCAGGGCCAGTCGGACGGATCGATGGTATGGCAGGAAGAGAGGAGGGAAACATCTGAACCTGGGTCGCCGACGGTGTCGATCGCAGTACTGCAGGCGACGGAGTCGGGAGGATCGAGCTCCGCGACGTCGGCGAGGGAATCCTCGAGGTAGATAGCGCACTGTGCCTCGTAATCGGGGAGGCCGCGCGTCGAGTCGATGCGCACGGTAGGGGTCGCGTAGCGCGTCGAGATACCAAGAGTGGCGAGGAGAGCAACGAGAGGGAGGAAGGCGAACATTTTGGAGCTCCTGATTGTTTGGTGAGAGGTTAGGCGATAACGATTTCGAAGACCGCGGAACTATGTGCAGCGTTGAATCGCAACGACTCCAGAGCAGCGAGGCGTGAGGTGCCGCAGTAGATATACTCCACGAGGCCAGACTCCGAGGTCCTGCAGAGGTAGTAGTAGGTTGCCGTGCGGGCGCGGGTCTTGTTGCTCGTGTTGTTCATGTTAGCAACATAGGTTCGCGATCCGCGGAAACCTAACGAAACCGTACTTGAGACGAAATCTCTTTTGAGGAGGGCATGAGGGCATGAGGGCATGAGGGCATGAGGGCAAGGGCGCAATGGTGGGCAGGTAGAGCACGCGCGACGCAAGAGGCGTGCCGATGAGAGGGAGGCGCCGACGGAATCTGTCACAATGCATTAGGCAATAGGGGTCGGAATAGGGGTCGGAATAGGGGTCGGAATAGGGGTCGGAATAGGGGTCGGAATAGGGGTCGGAATAGGGGTCGGAATCATTGTTCCACGCGTGAAACAATCAGGTGGTTTGGCCTTTGGAATGTAGGGTCCTGCTCACCACCTCCAAAACCACAAACCAACTAATGCCAAAGAACTTAGGTTTCTAACCAAAGAGCCAAGCACCAGCGACCAAAGATCCAAGCACCAGCGTCCAAGCACCAGCGACCAAAGATCCAGGTTCCAGCGATCAACGAGCCGCCGACCATCTTCACCTTGTACCCAGAATTCACTCCCGAGTGAATCGCCCATTTCCCACAAAATCAGAAAACCGACCTAAGAAACCTACTTCAAACCCGGCACAGTATTCGCTTGACAAATTTGCCGTGCCAAAGTACGCTCTTTCTCGTGGCACCTCCCAGGAAAAAGTCTTCCGAGCCCACCCCGTCTCCGGCGCCTGCCGCGAGCCCCGCCCCCATCGCGCCCGCAAAGACACCGCCCCCAACCAAGCCCACCGGCTTCGATTTGTACCTTCGCCAGCTTTCCGAGATGCCGATCCGCGAGGACGCGCTCAAAGGAACTGCCCTCACCCCGCAGGATGTCCGAGCCAAAGCCGAGGCGGACCCCGAATTCTCCCTCAAGCTCTCCCAGGCATGGGACATCGGAATCGACGTCGCAGAAGACGCCGCCTTCAAGCGCGGGATCCTCGGGTGGGACGAGCCGGTGTTCACCAAGGACGGCGGACTCGCTGGCTACGTCACCCGCTACGACGGTGGTCTGCTCAAGGAAGTTCTGAAGGCGAACCGAGCGAAGTACCGCGGCGAGGACGCTGGCCGTGCCCGTGGAGTTTCCGACGAGGCTCGCCGTGAAGCAAGCCAGATCTTCTCCGAAGCCGGATCCCTCCCTTGAGATGCGACTTCTACTCGCCTGACCAGCTCCGCCGCCTTGGGAAATACCCACACCTGATCGGCCACCTGGTCGGCAAGAAGAAGCTCACCCCCATGCACTCGGACTGGATCAAGTCCGTCTGGGACCCCCAGACGCACACGGCGATCCAGGCCCATCGTGGCGCGTACAAGACGACCGCCGTCACCGAAATCGGCTCCATCCGGAACTTCCTCCTCCACCCCGACGACCGCGTCGCGCTGGTGCGGGAGACATGGTCCGTCGCCAACGACTCCCTGAAGACCATCGGGCTCTACATGGAGCACGAGTTGATCCAGGAGCTGTTCCGCGCCTTCCACGGGTTCTACCCGGAGAAGATCGTGAACCGCGACGGGCGGCTCACGTTCAACTTCAAGGGATCCATCACGAAGGAAGGAAGCCTCGACGCCTACGGTATCGACACCGTCCCCGTCGGCTCCCACTACGACACGATCCTCGTGGACGACGCCATCTCGATGAAGGACCGGTACTCCAGGGCCAAGCGGGAGAGCACGCGTGCGAACCTGCAGGAAATCCTGACGAACATCTTGGACCCAGGGCGCTTCGCCCGTGTGGTCGGGACCCCGTGGCACAAGGAAGATGCCTGGGAGATGCTGAAGGGGATGGGCATCAACCCCATGAAGTTCGACGTCTTCTCGACCGGGATCCTTTCCCCCGAAGAGATCGAGTTGAAAAAAGCCACCATGACCAAGGCCATGTGGGCGGCCAACTACGAACTCGAGCACGTCAACGCCGACGACATGGAGTTCCAGAACCCCGTGATGGGACCCTGGCAGCAGAACAACTTCCGCAAGGTCGCCCAGCTGGACGCCGCCTACGGGGGACGAGACACCACGGCCCTCACCATCGGGTCGAATCGGGAGGACGGACGCCTCCAGCTGTTCGTCAAGAAGTGGGCCTGCTCGGCTGAGAAGGCCAAGCCCGCCATCATGGTGGAGCTGGAGCGGCGCGGTTGCCACGAGCTCCACCTGGAGACGAATTCCGACAAGGGCATGCTGGCCCGCGTGTTCGAGACGTTCGAGGAGGAGCGTTGGCTCGTATGCGAGTCCTACCACGAGAGCCAGAAGAAGCACGAGAAGATCCACGACTATCTGGGCCACCACTGGCACCAGATCGTCTGGGCGAACGACTCCGACCCGGAGGCGATGATGCAGATCGCGGACTACACCGAGGACGCCGAGCCCGACGACGTGCCGGACTCCGCCGCCTCTCTCCTGCGCGAGGTGTTCTTCCCCGAGGAGGAGAAGACCGCCCGTGTGATGTACTCTTGACCAACGACTGAGGAGATACACAATGGCCAGATGGCAGCAATTCACGAACGGAAACCCCGGACCTCTGGTCGACACCGACCTCGGACAAGGGATCACCACCAACGGCACCTGGTACCTGCTCCAGCAGAACCTGGACAAGAACAGGCCGATCACACTGAGTGCTTCCGTGGAGGTGGCCGGGCACACGGGTACGCTCCAGTTCGTCAGCCAAACCCCCAGCGGCGCCGCGGCGAACTTGGACACCGCCCTCATCCCGGTCAACGGGACTCCCGTAGTGTGGCCCAACGAGTACTCGCTGGAAGGCGATCGCGCGCTGGTCATCACCGGCATCAACGGCACGGTGTACCCTTGGGTCGGCCAGTGAGCACCGGCATCGTCCAACCCCTCGGGAAGCCGCCCAACGCCACCAAGAAGACCGTCACGCGTCCCTCGAAGAGGTAACTCCACGTGCCCAACGAACTCGAAGTCATCCAGGCGGAGCAAGCCGCGGCGGCAAAGGCGATGCAGCGTCGCCCTTCGTTGGGCGCGCGCGTCAACGAGGGGATTCTCCGCGAGGTGTACCTCCACAACGACAGCTTCCGGAACTTCGTGACAGGGTCCGGCGTGCGCGGCAAGGACCGCACGACGGCAAACCAGGTCAACCCGCCGTACATGCTCACCTTCCCCGAGCTCTCCGCCTTCTACATCGGCGACGGGCTGGGGAAGCGGATCGTGAAGATGCTGGCCGACGACGCCACCCGCAACGGGTGGGACATCGACGGCGATCCGGACGGGAAGATCGTGAAGCAGATGGATCGGCTGAAGGTACGCAAGCACTTCGGCGAGGCCCTGCAGTGGACCCGGCTCTTCGGCGGGGCGCTCACCATCCTACTCTGGGACGACGGCAAGCCCCTCTCGGCGCCGTTCAAGTTCGACCCCGAGAACCCGCAGAAGCTCCTGGGCCTGCGCACCCACTCGGCCGCCGAGATCTGGATCATGCCTACGGACCTGGACACCGACCCGGAGTCAGTGCGCTACGATCTCCCCGCATACTTCACCGTCCGGCGCGTCTACGGCCCGCCCTACGAGATCCACTGGACACGCGTGGTGGAGTGGCGTGGTGACCCAACGCCCGATCGGGTCTACCCGGGTATGGACATCTACCGCCGCTACTGGGGGTTTGGAGTCATCCAGGCTGCGTTCGACAGCTTGTCGAACATGGGGCTTTCCTGGAACGCGATCTCGAACCTGATGCAGGAGTCGGTGATCGGAAAGTACAAGATCAAGAACCTGAAGCAGCTCCTTCTCGCCAAGGACTACGGCGCGATCGAACAGCGCATGGCGAACATCGAGCTCTCCAAGAACTACCTCCACGGCGTGATGCTGGCCGAGGACGAGGACTACACCCGCGACAAGCTCGAGTTCGCAGGCGTGGCCGACGTGGTGGATCGGATGATGATGCGGGTGAGCGCGGACGTGAACATCCCCGTCTCGCTCCTGTTTGGCCGCGGCGCTGCCGGGATGAATGCGACGGGCGAGGGAGATGCCCGCCAGTATTACGACAGCGTCGAGGCCCTACAGGGACTCTACCTGCGCGCCCCGGTGGAGGCCCTGACCATGTGGATTGGGGCTTCCGCCCTTCCCGACGTCGACCCGGACGAGTACGCGATCAAGTTCCGCCCAGTCTGGAGCATGAATGAGAAGGACGCGGCCGACGTGCGCTATAAAACGTCTCAAGCAGACAGTCTAGATTTCATCAATGGCATTTTGTCCGCCCTGGAGATCCGCCGGAATCGGTACGGCGGGCGGTACTCGAACAACACCAGCCTCACCGCCGAGGAGGCGAACAACCCGCCGCCGAATCCGTTCTTCCTCCAGCTCGGCCTGGACAACGACGGCGAGCCCCTTCCAGGAACGGTGCAGGGCGAAGAAGATGGAAACTCGGGAACGACCGAGGGTGGGCAGACAACTCCGCACGCCACCGCCTCCAAAACCGCCGCGGCACCCTCCGTGAACCTCAAGGAAGCGACGAAAACCAGGTCCACACCAGGGAGCATCGGCGGGAAGCAGAAGAAGGGCGTCACCCAGCCCGGCGCGAGCGCGGTCCACAAGCCCGGAAGGTCGAATCGAATCACCGGAGACCGAATCGACGCCCTCCGGAAGGCCTTGATGGACCACCAGGACGATCCGGATGCACTTTTGGTGGCGTTGCTCGCGTTCCGGCACGACGGAGGCGACCTCAAGGGCGTTCTGGAGACCATCTTGAAGGAAAACGGGGAGTAAATGGCCGAAATCAGCGACGAAACGCTAGAATTCATCGTCAAAAGGGCAAAATCCATGCATCACGGCTCCATTTCGCTGCACATCAACTCCGACGCACCTTCGAAAGTCGATATCGAGGTCGTGGAGCGGGCCAGATTCAGGACCGATGACGAAGTTGCGAGCCCTCCCAAGCCCGTTTTGAAGTCCGACAGGGCCACCAGCACCACCTCGAACTCCCTTCGAGCGGGGTGAGCAGAAAGTTGTTGGATTTTCAGAGTTGTGAAACTATATTCTGAGCCTAACGCCGCCTGTTCACGGTGGCCGGACTGCGTCCGGCCACCGTGAACAGGCGGCGTTAGGTGTGATTTTCTTGCATTTGTTCATTTCACCGACGAACTGGGAGATTTGAAATGGGAAGTCCCTTTGAGACCTATTCCCCGAAGAAGCCAGGCCACAAGAATCCCAAGGATGTGAAAGTCCGTGGCGTCTTGATCTGGGGCCCGCAGGGTTGCGGAAAAACAAAGAATGCCGACATTCTCCTGGAGCACTTCGGCAAAAAGCGTGTGATGGAGGAGTGGGAAAATCACGACGTTCCCGCCGACTCCATCGCGCTGGCTTGCGAAAATGCGAAGGACATTCCTGGAGCCATTTCCTTCTGGGAAGCATTACGCCTCGTGTGTGACCGAAAGATCGCACAGCAGAGCAAGGCGTAGAAAGTACTCCGCCTTGAGCTTCTTGGTTTTCGGGGGAGCACCTCCCCAGTACAGATACACGCTCGAGATGTCTTCAGACCCATTGAATGAAATTTTGGCGGCAGTTTTCGGCGGCAATTTTTCAAATCGGATATTTTCGAAGATCGGCGCATTTTGGCGATTCCTCACCGTGTGGGTTCCGTCCGAATTTGCTTGGATGTGGTACGGAAGGATTGCTTCGCGAAAAGTGGAGTGGCTCATTTCGTTCCTTTGTTGTTTGCTGTTCGGCTGCTCATTGCAGCTATTTTGTGGTTATTCATTTGCAGCCATTACCATGATTTGTTCATTCCACCGACGAACTGGGAGATTTTAAATGTGGATCGTTGATTTGTGGCTCCAAATCTTTCCGTGGGTAGGTTCGGCAATAGGTTTTTGGGGGTTGCTGAAGGTTCTGGATGTCATCTGAGCTGTCGTTCAGCAATGCACAATAACTCCAATACGGCGACGTTGAATGCGTTCCAATCAGGGGAACTCCAAACATTCAAATCGTCTTTCCCAGGCTTCTTCTTGTCTAGTTTCATGAGTAATTGGAATAATGCTGAGGATTCATACCGGAATAGTTCAAAATCCATTGTTGCTTTGTTCCATTTCATCGCTGCGCCGCGTAGGCGTCCACCTAACGGAGCCTGTTCTCCGGGTGGAGCGCAGCGGAATCCCGGAGGAACGGCATTGTTAGGTAGAATTTCGTTCATTTTGCTGTGTGGTGGAATTGCCTTCGGAATGGAAATTCCAAGATCCGGATTCGATGCCGGTGATTACGCATTGAAAAGTATCGAGATGGGGCACCCCAAAAGAATCAACGTAGGTGGCTCGTCCGTACACGAAGTAGGGGAGGTGAAGATCCTCTTCTTTGGGTGCATTGAGCGTGCAGACACTGGCTGGCGCGATTACACCGAGGTGACGAGGCTCCCCGGGAATTCTTTGGAGAACCTCGGTAGTCTGTGCGACCTCTCCGCAGGATGCCCAGACTTCAGCGGATCTAGCTGGGGCCAAACCTTGGTTTGTGATCGTGAGGACTGTACTGTTTCTTTTGTAAAGAATGTCCAAAATCTGAATTATCGGTTGTTGCGCGGTAGGGTTGGGAAGTCGCTGCGTGGCAGCGGTAATAATTTGCGGCGGGGCTGTGCTAATCGGTTGTTGGTCGGCAGCGCCAGCCTTGGGAATACCTCGGCGATTTCGGGAGTTGAGCCATCTGAACGCAGCGATAATGGGAGCTGGGCCAAAGAGCGCCGGAATCAAAGCCGCGATGGCAGCAACAGCTACCCAAATGAGTGCCCAAGGAGAGTCTATCTTTTTGCCGCTATTTGCTACTTGGTTACTCTGGCCCTCAATGGAATCGTGTTTTGTGGTAGAATTTACGCTGCGCTGTGGACTGCCGAGAACTACCCGGGGACGGGGCGGCACAGAATCCACCTTCGCTGGGTGTTTATCAGTGCCGGGCTGATTGTGGACAGCGCTTTCCATCTTGGGATTGCGTACAGAGTCTTTCGGGATGGAGTCTTTAATGCGTGGTATTGAATCAGCACCAGCAATAGAAATTGCGATGAGCAGTATTGCCGCTATTTTCACGATTTGTTCATTTCGTTCATTGCAGCTATTCCCATTGCAGCTATTTCGTTCATTGCAGCTAAATCCCGCCCGGAGGGTCCACCTAACGCTCCGTCTTCACCGCGTCCCACGAAGTGGGATCGTCGGTGGAAGCGGATTGTTAGGTGGGGTTTGTTCACTTGTTTTGTCATGTTGCGGAATTGCCTTCGGAATGGACGGTGCAGGTAGGGTGCCTGCCGGGCGGGTATCCGACAATGTATTGGAAAGTAGTTGTTTGATTCTCGCCAAAAATGTCGGTGTAGCTGATCGTGCCATAGATAAAGAATCCAGTTACTGGGCCTCTGCACGGGTGCGCACAGGCAGTGGTTTTGGCAGGGTTGATAACTCCGCGTTCAAATACCTGCCCTTGAGGATCTCCTCTGAGCGTAGTAGAGTCCTTCGAGGGAGAACCCCAGTCAAGCCAGACTTTCACATCACTAGCGGGCGTTTGCCCATAGTTCTTAATTGTGAGCGTGGTGTGGGGATCGGCAAAAATCAGATCCTCGACACCAACGTAGCCCCGAAGTTGCCGATTTCCGTTAGTGCGAGTAATCCAGGCAGTCCAGATACCAGCGGCGAGAGCCCCCAATGCGATGAGCGCCAGAATATCATTACCATAGTCTGTAGCAAGCACCTTGAGGAAATTTGCAGCTGGGAAAAGTTCATCGGATTTCTTGGGATCATTATTTTTGGCCCCTGTATCGGTATTTCCTTCGCGACGCTTGGCCGTATCTCCGCGCTTCGATGGATGATTGGGGGTTTGGGTATCGTTTGCGGTATCTTTTGCTGCTATCTGTGCGGTAATGTGCGAAGTATAGTGAACATCCCTTATCTCTTGGGAATGTACCGATGACGCTATTGCAGCTATCAAAGTTGCAGCTATTTTGCGGTTATTCATTTGCAGCTATTTCCATTGTTGCTTTGTTCATTTCATCGCTGCGCCGCGTAGGCGTCCACCTAACGCCCGCTCTTCACACGGTTCCGGCTTGCCGGAATCCGGGTGGAAGGCGCGTGTTAGGTGTGATTTGTTCATTTGTTTTGCTATGTGGCGGAATTGCCTTTGGTGTGAGCAACGCATCGAAGAATCCCACTAGGGCCTTTCTGAATCGAGTACTGGAATGTCGTCACTTGCCGGTTCCCAAAGACATCGGTGTAGCTGATTTTACCGTTCGCAAAAAATTCCTCGGTCAATCCGACTCGAACACTTTTCCGGTCCAAGGTATCCCCGGGCCACATGAGATCTCCGTCGGAAATACCGTGCTTCGGAAGCCACTTTATCAGCGCAGGCCATCTTTCTGTATCGGGACAATCACACCAAATGCGCACTTTCTTTGCCGGCGTCAATCCGTAGTTCTTAATGGTGAACATCACGCAGGAGGTGCTGAGACCAAACTCGGAAATTCCAAGATATGCGCGCAGCTGCCTACGTCCCACACTCTGCGTGTTTCGGGCAACAAAAATGCTGATGCAGACGCCAATTGCCGCAATAATCGTAGCGATTCCCGAGAGCAGGTCTTTGTTGTCCACGAACCACTGCTTTATTCGGCAGTAGGGGTAGTTGCTTTCTTTCTCCTGGCAGTTTTCGGTATTTGTCGTGGTTACGATCTTGACTACTGGGGTATCGACCGCTTCGATAGACAGTGGGGCTTGACCTACATGGTGGCGGCGGTAATCGCTCGAATCATTTCCTTTTTTCTCTACTTGTTTGGAATTGGGTGCGCCATTTGCTTTGTCATCAGCATTGCCGCTTTTTTGACCGTAGACGTTTGCAAATGAAAATGCAGCTATCAAAATTGCAGCTATTTTGCGGTTATTCATTTGTTGCTTTCATTTTGCAGCTATCTCATCAATCGCTGCGCCGCGTAGGCGTCCACCTAACGGAGCCTGTTCTCCGGGTGGAGCGCAGCGGAATCCCGGAGGAACGGCATTGTTAGGTGTAATTTCGTTCATTTTGCTATGTGAAGGAGTTTCCTTTGTCGTGGGGGCCGGATTTGTGAATCCCAGGAATGTCCATCACGAAGTATTGGAATGTGGTGGTGTGGGATTTTTTGAAAATATCGGTGTAGGTGAGCACACCGCGAAAGGTAAACGGGCTCTCGAGGCCATTCCGATCCACACCTCTTCGCGTCAGATTTCCAGGCCACAAAGTTCCGGCAGACACATCATTCTCGCGAAAAGTTTTGAGATCTTCGGTAGACAAGGCAGTTTCCCCACAGTTCGCCCAAACCAGAACATCTTGGGCCGGGGTTTGCCCGTAGTTGCTAATGCCGAACGTCACCTTGTCGGCGTAGCTTCGCACATCGGTGATTCCAACGTAAGCCCGAAGCTGCCTATTGGCAGTATCCGAAGTGATTCCAATAAGGTTTTTGCTCTCCCTAATTTGCGACGCAGCTCCGTTTCGTGTGACTCGGAACAGGTTGCCGGTGTAGTGCAGAGCGCGTATGGAGATACACAGGGCTCCGAGGGAAACCCCCAGCGCACCGAACATACCGAGGGCGGCAATGACATCTTTCCATTTTGTAAAGAATGGCTCATTTGCGGTGGAATTTTGCTTATCTGCCTTGGGGCCTTCATCGGCCATCTTGACAGGCGGTATGATCGTCGGACTGAAGACTACGCAAATTGGATTCTTAATTACGAGGGAGTCAACGGCGAGTATGCCAACCCTGGCGATAGGCTTTTGAGGTACAATCGTGTTTGCTTTAAGCACATGGACTCTAGTACCCTTCCATTGGCTGGCGCTATCTGCATGTTTGTTTTCGGGGTTATTTTCTTGTGCGTAGGCATTGGGTACTGACCATGCGAATGCAGCTATCAAAATTGCAGCTATTTTGCGGTTATTCATTTGCAGCTATTTTCATGGTTTGTTCCATTTCATCGCTGCGCCGCGTAGGCGTCCACCTAACGCTCCGTCTTCACCGCGTTTGGCGAAGCCAAATCGCCGGTGGAAGCGGATTGTTAGGTGGGGTTGCAGGAGGGGTTGAATCATGTTTGTGAATAAGTGGGCTATCTATCTGCAATTCACTTGCTTTTTTCTTTTGTTTGTAAACGGTATCTACAACTCTTGGAGTATCCACGGGCTTGCGTATAGGCAGTGGCTGTGGATTCTGAATGCTCTGGGGTGTCTGAACGTATCTGCGTGATCGAAGAGCTAACCTCGGAAAAATAAGTGAGGACCCTGTGATAGAGTTTCTTCAAGGTCTTGGTGGTCTGTTTTTGGAGTTGTATTTATTTTTGAGTCCTTGGGCGGAAAATTCCAAGAAAACCAGACAATAGCCCCACCTCGAGCTGGCGCTCTAAAAGCTGGAGTAGCGTACTGGCTTTATTCCGAAAATCATTGAAGTTCGGAGAGCAGTATTTGTCGAAGTCGTCAGCATCCGCCCCG
>Ga0302280_1000172_pt1 | contig 56262 bp, 44 predicted proteins | sample III_Fen_E1_1_FD_198771 | JGI IMG/M metagenome (GOLD analysis project Ga0302280, IMG submission 198771) | Peat permafrost microbial communities from Stordalen Mire near Abisko, Sweden - III_Fen_E1_1 | ecosystem: Environmental > Terrestrial > Soil > Wetlands > Permafrost | place: Sweden: Abisko... | reverse complement strand
TAAAGCGGGATGCGCTCGAGAAAGTAACAGAGCCGACTCCTCATGAAAAAGAATTTCACATCACTGAACGGACGATTTCAGATTATCAAAAAGATGCAAATTATTTTTTTATGGCTAATTTCCGGTTAAGCATCGTCATCGAATCAATACATTTGAGGGATGGCCTGACATGTAGAAGATGAATTGATGCTCATCCACATGGACAATCTTGTAGCGTTCAACTTTGCCCGCTACAGGTTCGGGCTGATAACCTCGCGTGCCATACGAGTTTGTGTATGTGATAATAAACTCTCCATCTTTGACCAGCCAAGTGCCTTGAAATTTAACCGGCTCATTTCTGTGACCCAAAACACATGAAAAGCTCCCATCTGGCGAAATGGTGTTAGTGTAAACATACGGATCAGTCAAAGAAAATGTCTTTGGATTGAAAGTGAACATTGTCCATACGCCAGCAATCTGCCGGGCAAACTTTGTATCATGCGACGACCGAATTTCTTTCACCGTCACCGTTGTTGTTACAATTGCAAGTAATACGCCCACGCCAACAATAATTGCCGTCTGTGCTTTTGACCACGCCATAAGTTTCAATGCTCCTTTTACGATTGTTAAGGTTGCCGTTCCTGCCGCCGCGCCTTTGGCCACGGCAATGGCAGAAATGGTTTGCACCAGCGCCACCGGCGCGGCTTGCACGGAGTTGGCGGAAATCGTTCCAGCAATAATCGCCGTGGTCGAACTCACGCCGCGTCTTCCGAAAAATATCCGCAGTTTTTCCAACGCGCGGTTCACGCGCATTTTCGCCGCGTCCTCGCTCGCGCCCAAAGCCGCGCCGACTTCCGCAAACGTTTTGTTTTCAAAAAATCGCAGCACGAGCGCGTCGTGATCTTTTTGTCCGAGCTGTTCCATCGCGCCATCGAGCAGCGGCGCGATTTGGCTCCAAGTTTCCGCCGTCGCTCCGCTCTGGCGCGACAAGTCTTCTGCCGATTGATCCAATTGCGATTGCATGAAGGCCTCCTGTTCGCGATGTTGCCGCCGCCGTTGCATGGTCAGTGCATTGGCGCTAGCGTAACGTGCCGTGCGGCACAGCCAGCCGGACAAAACCGTTTTTTCGCCGAGCGAATCAGCCTTGCGCGCGAGAATGATAAATACGGCCTGCGTGATTTCTTCCGCCAGATGCGCGTCGCGCACCGAGCGCAACGCCACGGAATAAACGAGATTGACGTGGCGCGACACGAGCGCGGCGAACGCGGGTTCGGAATGATTCCGGGCATAGTCGCGCAGCAAGGCGAGGTCGTCATTGAGCATTTCACCCATATATTTACGCCAGCTCGGAAAGGTAACAGCAAATTTTTCAGGCCGGTGATTTTATCCGGCTAATGCAGGCGCGGCAAAAACTGGGAATTCTAATGTGCAAAACCGTGTTTATTTTGAAAACTTTTATTGCGCCGGAAGAAATTTTAAGTAAAAAATAAAGGAACGCGGACTTATTCATTCCGCGTTCACCTGAAAAAAATGCCGAAAGCTAATGAGACTGGCGGCGTGCAACTGGGCACACCGCCGAAACAAGGACTTTACGATCCGCAGTTCGAGCACGATGCGTGCGGGCTGGGCTTCGTCGTGAACATGAAGGGAAAAAAATCCCATCAGTTGGTGAGCGACGCGCTGAAGATTCTTGTCAACCTCGATCATCGCGGCGCGGTCGGCTGCGAGGCGAACACGGGCGATGGCGCCGGCATCCTCATTCAGGTGCCGCATGATTTTTTTGTCGGCGAAGCGGCTCGGCTCGGCTTTAAACTTCCGACAGTCGGCGAATATGGCGTCGGTCAGATGTTTCTGCCGCCGAATCTCGCCGAGCGTGAAGTGATCAAAAACGAGTTCGCCAAAATCATTGCCGAGGAAGGCCAGACATTGCTTGGCTGGCGCAATGTGCCGGTAAATAATTCCTCGCTCGGCAAAACGGCGGTGTCGGCCGAGCCGTTCATGGCGCAGGTTTTCGTCGGCAGAAATTCTTCGCTAAAAGATGAAGCCGCGTTCGAGCGCAAACTTTACGTCATCCGCAAAGTCGCGGAGCAGCGCATCCGCTACGGCAACATTTTTACGGGCGGAAAATGGTTTTATGTCTCCAGCCTGTCGGCGCGGACGCTGACTTACAAAGGCATGTTGATGTCCGAGCAGGTGGAAAAGTATTACGACGACTTGCGCAATCCCGCCGTCACCACGGCCATCGCGCTGGTGCATTCGCGTTTTTCGACGAACACGTTTCCGAGCTGGGATCGCGCGCATCCGAACCGCTGCATCGCGCACAATGGCGAAATCAATACGCTGCGCGGCAACGTGAACTGGATGAAGGCGCGGCAGGCGCTGTTCACGAGCAAAATTTTCGGCGACGACCTGAAAAAAATTCTGCCCGTCATCAACACGGACGGCAGCGACTCGGCGCAGTTTGATAATTGCGTGGAACTTTTGACGCTCGCGGGCCGCGAACTGCCGCACGCGATGATGATGATGATTCCCGAGCCGTGGGAAAATCACGAGAGCATGGACGCGGAACGCCGCGCGTTCTACGAATTTCATTCCTGCCTGATGGAACCGTGGGACGGCCCGGCTTCGATGGCGTTCACGGACGGAAAATTTATCGGAGCGTGCCTCGACCGCAACGGCCTGCGCCCATCGCGCTATTACGTCACGAAAGATGACGTAGTAATTATGGCGTCGGAAGCGGGCGTGCTGCCGGTCGAACCGGAACGCATCGCGGTCAAAGGCCGTTTGCAGCCGGGCAAAATGTTTTTGGTGAGCCTCGAAGAAGGCCGCATCATCGCGGACGAGGAGTTGAAGAAAAAATATTCTTCCGCACAGCCGTATGGCAAATGGCTGGAAGAAAATCACGTCCTGCTGAAAAATTTGCCGGAGCCGGCGCACGTCCACGAAGAAGATCATTCGACGATTTTGCAACGGCAGCAGGCGTTCGGCTACACGTTCGAAGATTTGCGGTTCATCGTCGGCCCGATGGCGCGCGACGGCATGCAGCCGCTCGGCTCGATGGGCACGGACACGCCGCTCGCGGTTTTGTCACAGAAGCCGCAGTTGCTTTACAATTATTTCAAGCAGTTGTTCGCGCAGGTCACAAACCCGCCGATTGATCCCATCCGTGAGGAAATCATCACCTCGACCGAAATCATGGTCGGCGGCGAAGGTAACTTGCTCGAACCGACGCCGGAAAGCGCGCGACTGGTGAAAATGCACTATCCGATTCTCACGAACGAGGAATTGGAAAAATTGCGCCACATCAACCGCCCCGGTTTCAAATCCGTCACGCTGCCGATTTTGTTCAAGGCCGCAGACGGTGCGAAAGGTCTGGCCGCCGCGCTGGAAAAAGTTTTTCACGCCGCCGACAAAGCGGTGGTTGACGGCGCGAACATCGTGATTCTTTCCGACCGCGGCGTCAGCGCGACGCTCGCGCCGATTCCGGCGCTGCTCGCAGTTTCCGGTTTGCACCATCACTTGATCCGCAGCGGCACGCGCACGAAGATCGGTTTGATCCTCGAATCCGGCGAGCCGCGCGAGGTGCATCATTTCTCCGTGCTCATCGGCTACGGTTGCACGGCCATCAACCCGTATCTCGCGTTCGAGACCATCGCGGATTTGATGCGCGAAAAACTTCTGGCGGAGACCGACCACAAGGTTGCCGTCAAAAAATTCGTCAAGGCCGCCGTCAAAGGTGTCGTCAAAACGATGGCCAAGATGGGCATCTCGACGATTCAAAGCTATCACGGCGCGCAGATTTTTGAAGCCATCGGCCTCAACAGCGAAATCGTCAATAAATATTTCACCTGGACACCGACACGGATTCAAGGCATCGGGCTGGAAGTCATCGGCGAAGAAGCGCTCGCACGTCATAGCCGCGCGTTCCCGCGCGAGTCGGTCAACACGGAACTCGACGCAGGCGGCCAGTATCAATGGCGCGACGGCGGCGAACAGCATCTGTTCAATCCGCAGACGATCCATAAATTGCAGAGCGCCTGCCGGCTCGGGAGCGAAAAAATTTACCGCGAATACGCCGATCTCATCAACGACCGCGCGAAATCGCTTTGCACGCTGCGCGGGTTGCTGGATTTCAAATTTGCCGAAACGGCGATTCCGATTGAGGAAGTCGAATCCGTCGAAAGCATTGTCAAACGCTTCAAGACCGGCGCGATGAGCTACGGCTCGATTTCAAAAGAAGCGCACGAGACACTCGCCATCGCGATGAATCGCATCGGCGGAAAATCGAACACCGGCGAAGGCGGCGAAGATCCGGCGCGCTACGTTTTGGAGGCGAACGGCGACTCGAAAAATTCCGCGATCAAGCAGGTCGCTAGCGGACGTTTCGGCGTCACGAGCAACTATTTGATCCATGCGAATGAGCTGCAAATCAAATTATCGCAAGGCGCGAAGCCCGGCGAAGGCGGCGAATTGCCCGGCAAAAAAGTTTATCCGCCCATCGCCAAAACGCGCGGCACGACTGCAGGCGTCGGACTTATTTCTCCGCCGCCGCATCATGACATTTACTCCATCGAAGATCTGGCGGAGTTGATTCACGATCTGAAAAATTCCAACCGCGACGCGCGTATCAGCGTGAAGCTGGTCGCCGAAGTCGGCGTCGGCACGGTCGCGGCGGGCGTCGCGAAGGCGCACGCGGACGTGGTTTTGATTTCCGGTCACGACGGCGGCACGGGCGCATCGCCGCTGTCTTCCATCAAACACGCGGGCGGCCCGTGGGAACTCGGTCTCGCCGAAACGCACCAGACGCTCGTTTTGAACAATCTGCGCAGCCGCATTTATGTCGAGGCGGACGGTCAATTAAAAACCGGTCGCGATGTGGCCGTCGCCGCATTGCTCGGCGCAGAAGAATTTGGTTTTGCCACCGCGCCGCTCGTGGTGATGGGTTGCATCATGATGCGTGTTTGTCATTTGAACACCTGCCCCGTTGGTGTCGCGACGCAAGACCCGCGTTTGCGCAAGCGCTTCACCGGCGAGCCGGAGCATGTCGTGAATTTCATGCGCTTCATCGCGATGGAACTGCGCGAGATCATGGCCAAGCTTGGTTTCCGCAAACTGGAAGACATGGTTGGCCGCACGGATAAATTGATTCCGTGGAAGGCGATTGAACATTGGAAAGCCAGCGGCCTCGACGTCACGCCGATTTTGCACCAGCCGGAAATGGGCGCGGAAGTTGGCCGTTTCCGCTCGCAAGATCAAGATCACGGTTTGGAAAAATCTCTGGACGTGACCAAGCTGCTCGCCATCTGTAAGCCAGCGATTGAACGCGGTGAAAAAGTTCGCGCGGAACTTCCAATCATCAACGTAAATCGCGTCGTCGGCACGATTGTCGGCAGCGAAATCACCAAGAAACACGGGGCGAACGGGCTTCCTGAGGACACGGTGCATTTGAAATTTTTTGGCAGCGCCGGACAAAGTTTTGGCGCGTTCATCCCACGCGGCATAACGCTGGAACTCGAAGGCGACGCGAATGATTATTTCGGCAAAGGCATGAGCGGCGGAAAACTGATCGTGTATCCGCCGAAAGGTTCGACCTTCGCCCCGCAGGACAACATCATCATCGGCAACGTGGCGCTATACGGCGCGACGGCCGGCGAGATTTTCGTGTGCGGCATGGCGGGCGAACGCTTCGCCGTGCGCAACTCTGGCGTCAACGCGGTTGTCGAAGGCGTGGGCGACCACGGCTGCGAATATATGACCGGCGGGCGCGTGGTGATTCTGGGAAAAACCGGGCGCAATTTCGCTGCCGGCATGAGCGGCGGCGTGGCTTACGTTCTAGACGAAGCCGGCGATTTTCACACTCGTTGCAACATGGAACTGGTCGGTCTGGAAAAACTGGAAGACGCCGACGAAATTGAAGAAGTCTGGAAATTGATTCAACGCTATCAGGCTTACACCAAATGCCAGCGCGTAGCCAGAATGTTGGCGGACTGGAAAAATTTCATCCCGAAATTTGTGAAGGTGATGCCGCAGGATTACAAACGCGTGTTGCAGTCGCTCAAAAAAGTGCAGTCGCAGGGACTGACCGGCGACGAGGCCGTCATGGCGGCGTTCGAGGAAAATGTTAAGGGCGGACATTGAATTAAAATTTAACCGAACTAAAACCGAAGATGGGAAAACCAACTGGATTTTTAGAATTTCAGCGCGAAGTTCCAGCCGACCGTTCGCCGCTCGGGCGTATCGCGGACTGGAAGGAATTTCATCATCACCTGCCGGAAGCCGACCTGAAAAAACAGGGCGCGCGCTGCATGGATTGTGGCATTCCGTTCTGCCACACCGGCCAGCTCGTCAGCGGCATGGCCAGCGGCTGCCCGATTCACAATCTCATTCCCGAATGGAACGACCTCGTCTATCGCGGCCTTTGGAAAGAAGCGCTCGAACGCCTGCACAAGACGAATAATTTTCCCGAATTCACCGGACGCGTTTGCCCCGCGCCGTGCGAAGGCTCGTGTGTGCTCGGCATCAACAATCCGCCGGTCACAATCAAGAACATCGAGGTCAGCATCATTGACCATGGCTGGGAAAACGGCTGGATCGTCGCGGAAGCGCCGAAGAAACGCACGGGCAAAAAAGTCGCCGTCATCGGCTCCGGTCCCGCTGGACTTTCGGCCGCCGCACAGTTGAACAAAGCCGGCCACGAAGTCACCGTTTTCGAGCGCGCCGACCGTCCTGGCGGTTTGCTCATGTATGGCATACCAAACATGAAGCTCGATAAAAATGAAGTCGTGCTGCGCCGCTTGAAAATTCTTGAAGCCGAAGGAATCAAATTTGTCTGCAACACGGAAGTCGGAAAAAATCTGCCAGCCGAAAAATTGTTGAAGGATTTTGACGCGGTGATTTTGGCAACGGGCGCGACCAAGCCGCGTGATCTGCCAATTGCCGGACGCGAACTCAAAGGCATCCACTTCGCAATGGATTTTTTGACGGCGAACACGAAAAGCATTTTGGATTCACATAAGAACGGGGATTTCATTGACGCAAGCGGCAAAGACGTCGTCGTCATCGGCGGCGGCGACACGGGAACCGATTGCGTCGGCACTTCGATCCGACACGGCTGTAAAAGTTTGGTGCAGGTGGAAATTTTGCCAAAGCCGCCTCTCGAACGCGCCAAGGACAATCCGTGGCCCGAATGGCCGAAGACTTACAAGTTGGATTACGGGCAGGAAGAAGCCGCCGCGAAATTCGGCGCTGATCCGCGCGTCTATTTAACGACGGCGACGAAATTTGAAGGCGACGCTCACGGCCACGTCAAAGCCGTCCATCTCGTGCAGATCGAATGGACGAAGAACGACAAAGGCCAGTTCGTTCCCAAAAATGTTCCCGGCACGGAAAAAGTTTTGCCCGCGCAACTCGTTTTGCTCGCGATGGGTTTTCTCGGACCAGAACAGCCATTGCTCGAATCGCTCGGCATCGAACGCGACACACGCTCGAACGCGAGGGCAGAATTTGAAAAATACACGACGAACATCCGGAAAGTTTTCGCCGCCGGCGACTGTCGTCGTGGCCAAAGCCTCGTCGTGTGGGCATTTAATGAAGGTCGCGGCGCGGCGCGCGAGTGCGACCGTTTTCTGATGGGCGCGACGGATTTGCCCTGAACACCGGGCAATTTATGTCACAGCCGCTCGCGATTTTTTTCTACGAACGTCTCATGCCCGGCAGCCAGTTGGTGAACCGGTTGCAGGATTTAAATTATCGCGTCCTCGCCCTCGACAATGCCGGCCGGCTGGCCGCGACGGTGCAGCGGGAAATGCCGTTGTTGCTGCTCGCCGACCTCGCCGCCAAGGGCGACGTCCTCGCCGCCCTCAAAAAAATCAAGTCTGGCGACGCCACCAGCCATGTGCCCATCATCGCCTTTGCCCCTGATGCGGCTGCGGAATTGCTCGCCGCGGCGCAGGCAACCGGCACCGGACTGGTCGTGACTGAAAGCGCCCTGACCAACCATCTGCCGCAAATTCTAGAACAGGCATTAAGCGTGGACTGAATCAAAAGTTTCCCTTGACTGAAACATAAATTGATTTCATAGTCGCCTCACAACACCGAGGCATGAGTATTTGGGAAAAGTGATGTTTCACGGACACGGCTGAACCAGCTGTGTCCGTTTCATTTTTCAACTGCCTCGCAAATCAGGAGCAGTTATGGCCAGTGGCAAAGTAAAGTGGTTCGACAACAAAAAGGGGTTTGGCTTCATCGCCGACGACGCCGGGCAGGACGTCTTTGTGCACCATTCATCCATCGTAGGTTCCGGCTATAAGACCCTCAACGAAGGCGAACCCGTGACCTTTGAAGCCGTGCCCAGCGACAAAGGCCTGAAGGCGCAAAACGTCCAGCGCGCTAGTCCGGTCTGAACGCCGCGAATTTCATTCGCGTCCGCCAATGGCTCCGGTAACCTGAGCCATGTCTGAATTGTCAACGGCTCCCGTCACGAGCCTATACGTTCACGTCCCGTTCTGCGCGCAGAAATGCGTCTATTGTGCGTTTTATTCCGAGGCGTCCAGCGGCGAACTCGTGAACCGCTTCACCGCCGCACTCGTCCGCGAACTGGAGATGGTCGCCGAGGATCTAAAACCCAAAACGATTTTCTTTGGCGGCGGCACGCCGTCGCTTTTGAATCTGCGCCAGTGGGAAACCATTCTGCGCGCGATGGAAAAATTAAATTTGCTCGACGCCGAAGAATTCACCGTCGAATGCAACCCCGCCACCGTCTCGGCGGACAAGGCGAAATTGTTCCGCAACTTCGGCATCAACCGCATTTCCATGGGCGTGCAATCGCTTGATGAAAAACTGCTCGACCGGCTCGGAAGGATTCACTCGCGCGAAATGGTTTTCAAGTCGTTCGATATTTTGCGCGCCGCCGGTTTTGAAAATATAAATTTGGATTTGATGTTCGCAATCCCGACACAGACGATGGAAATCTGGCGCGACACGTTAAACGAAGCGATGGCGATGCAGAGCGAACATCTTTCCAGCTACGAAGTCATTTACGAAGACGACACGCCGCTCTACGAACAGCTCAAGGCCGGCGAATTTTCCGTGGACGAAAACCTGGCGTGCGAAATGTATGACGAATTGATTTCGCACGCGACGCACAACGGATTCAGGCAATACGAAATCGCGAACTTCGGGCGCGATGGACGAATCCAGAATCTGACTCCGAAATTCGCTTGTCGCCATAACGTGAATTACTGGCGCGGCGGTTCATTTTACGGGCTTGGCCCAAGCGCGACTGGTTATGTTCGCGGCGTGCGGACAAAGAACTGGTCGAACACGCAGCTTTACTGCGAGCAATTGGAAAAGGGCCGGCGCGCGATTGAATCGAGCGAAGAATTGCCGCCGCTTAAACGTGCCGGAGAAATTGCCGCGTTCGGTTTGCGGATGAACGCCGGCTGGCCGTTCGCAGAATTCAAGCGCGCGACGGATTTTGATCTGCGCAACGAATGGGATTCCGAAATGCAGCAGTTGACCGCACGCGGCTGGGCTGCGCGCGACGATGAAAAATTCCAACTTACGTCGCAAGGACTGCGCTTCGCCGATTCAGCGGCGGAATTATTTCTCCGTTGAGATTTATACAGCCGGCAGCCGGACGGTAAAAACCGTCCCAACATTTTCCGCGCTCGAAACTTCAATCGTCCCGCCGTGCGCCCCGACGACCGCCTTGGAAATAGCCAGGCCGAGGCCATTGCCGCCGGTGGAACGCGATTTGTCCGCGCGGTAAAAGCGTTCAAATACGCGCGACAAATCCTCCGCTGGAATTCCCGCGCCCGTGTCGCTCACGGTGAAGATCGCCATGCCGCCTTGCGATTCCAATCTCACGCGCACCTCGCCGCCGGGCTGGTTATAATAAACCGCGTTGGTCAGCAGGTTCGTGACGACCTGGGCGAGCCGCTCGGAATCGCCGGTGATTTCAACGGGTTCCAGCGTGGTGAAAATTTTCACGCCGCGTTCTTCGGCAATCGGTTTCACGAGTTCGGCGCAATCGGAAATCGTTTTCGAAAAATCAAAGCGCAGGCGTTTCAACGCTTCCTGCCCGGCGTCGAGCCGCGCAAGCGCGAGCAATGATTCGATCAGCCGCCGCATCCGTTGCGCGGCACGCTGGCAGGCCTCGACGGTCTCGCGATATTCAGGCGCGGTGCGCTCGCGGTTCAACGCGGCCTGCGCCTGCGTGAGCATCACGGAAACGGGCGTGCGCAATTCGTGCGCCGCGTCGGACGTGAACTGCTGCTGCTGAGCGAACGCGGCTTCGAGGCGCGCGAAAGTGGAATTCAAGACGGCGGCGAGCTGGCCGAGTTCACTTTCGGCCTCGGCGACGTTGATGCGTTGAGATAAATCACCGGCGGAAATTTTCACTGCCGTTGAACTGATTTCAGAAATTGGCTGCAGCGCCCGTCCGACAAACCACCAACCGCCCGCAAGACCAATGAGTAAAATTAAACCGCCAATCGCAGTTAGGTTCAGAGCCGTGCGATGCAGCTCTTTCAATTCCGGCAAAACAGAGCAGCCAACCCAAATTGTTTCTCCCGATGGCAGCACGTCGGCAGTTTCCCGATAATTGTCAAAATTGAACATCCGTGGCGGTTTTGTCGCGGGTGTTGGAAATTGTGAAAACCGATTCACTGACGCAAAAAAGTCAGATGAATAACTTGTGATCTCATGATTGGGGTAATTAGCGGAGCGTGCGATTTCTCCACCACCTTCCGTTCCAAAAACAACGTAATAATAGCCGTGCGGGTCGTTAGTATCAAAAAAGTGGGCGTCCCATGATGGCAGATTAAATTCAGGCAATGGACGGTTTCGCTGCAACGGCGGCCCGGCGTCAGGAAATTGGCCAGGCGGCGGACGGTCGAACGGCTGTTCGTTTTCGTCCTGCCGTCGCGGCGGCGGATGGTGCAGCGCATTTCCCAAAACGCCAATCCGCCGGTGCAGTTCGTCGTCTACCTGACGGAACTGGCGGTTGCGCTCCAGTTGATATGCCGTGAGACCGAAGCCCGCCAGCACGACCACGAGGATCAGGCCATACCAGAGTTGCAAGCGCCACTTGATGGATTTGAAAATCTTCATTCAATGCAGTAGCCGTGGCCGCGGCGCGTGACGATGAATTCCGCGCCGAGTTTTTTGCGGACGTTGGAAACGTGAACGTCCAACAGATTGGAAAGCGAACTTTCGTTTTCGTCGAACAGATGCTCGTAAAGCTGCGTGCGCGTGACGACTTCGCCGCGGTGCAGCGCCAGAAATTCCACGAGCGCGTATTCGCGCGCGGTCAGCTCGACGGGCTTTTCCTGCAACGAAACATTTCGCAGCGCGGTGTCAATTTTGATTTGGCCGATTTCGATGACGTTCGTCGTCTTGTTCGCGCTGCGACGAATCAAAGCGCGCAGGCGTGCGAACAGTTCCGGCAGATCGAACGGCTTGACGACGTAATCGTCCGCGCCAGTGTCGAGGCCTTTGACGCGGTCACGCGTCTGGTCGCGCGCGGTAAGCATGAGCACGGGCGTTTTTTTTATTTTGCGGAGACGCTTCAAGATTTCCCAGCCGTCCATTTTCGGCAGCATCACGTCGAGCACGATGGCGTCGTAGTCGTAATTTTCGGCCTTGTAAAATCCGTCCTCGCCGTCGGGCGCGGTGTCCACGGCGTAGCCTCCCTCGCGCAACGCCTGCGCGATGCTGCGGAGCAAATCAGGTTCGTCTTCGACAATCAGGATTCTCATTTTCAGGCTGACGGAATTTTATCAGGAAACAATTTCTGCGCCAGTTCGGGGAAAGTGTCGCATTCGCAACCTTTAGAAACGATGAAGAAAAATTTTGCGCGCTGTGAAATTTTTCACAGCTTCACGTTTTCTTAAGGTTCGTTTGCATAAAGTGGCGGCATGAAAACTCAAATGAACATCCAAAATAAATTTACCAGTTTCATTCTCGTGCTTGCGGGAATTATTCTCCTGTGCGCCGCGTCCGCGCTCGCGGACGACCCGCGCACGAACTGCTGGTTCACGACGTATTCCGGCCAATACGCGCGCATTTACACCAACAACGCGATGCTCGCCAGCGGCACAGTGCTGACGACGTGGAGCAACGGCTCGCAGACGCAGTCGCTGCCCACCTACGACGGCGTTCAGGAAGTGGATTCCTCGGCGAGCTGGATTTATATCCGCAGCACCGGCCTCGCTAGCTACAACATGGGGCCGTGGCAGAACGGCGCGTTTCCGAATCTGCCGGTGAACCAAAAAATCCTGTTCCGATTTCCGCGCACGAACGCCGTGCCGACGACCAAGACGGAGACCGGCGGCGGGCAGATCGGAATCTTCGTGGACGGCGTGGAAATGTTCAACAGCTGGGACGCGTTCACTTGGGATCCGTCCACCAGCGCCGACACCGCCAATTACACCGGCTACTGGAATCGCGACGCTTATGTGAACGAAGGCGCGACGTTTGATCCCGGCAACGCGCACCAGCAGAACACCGGCACTTATCATTATCACGCCAGCCCGATCGCGCTGCGCTATCTGCTCGGCGATCATGTGGATTTTAATCCGGCGACTAAAACCTATTACGAAGACACAAACGTTCCGACGAAACATTCGCCGATCCTCGCGTGGACGGCGGACGGCTTTCCAGTCTATGGCCCCTACGGTTATTCCGACGCGACCAATGCGAACAGCGGCATCCGCCGGATGATTTCCGGCTACGTTTTGCGTAACGGACAATTCGGCACGGACAACTTGCCCGTAACCGGCCGTCTCACGATTCCGCAATGGGCCGTGCGCCTTTATAATGTCAGTTCCAACCAGACGGGCGCACCGTTAACCGGAATCCACACCAACGGTTGTTACATGGAAGACAACGATTACCTCGGCGATTTAATCAACTCCAACACTGGCACAAACTTTCAGCAAGGCGTGGATTTCGACCTCGACGAATACAATGGACGCTATTGCGTCACGCCGGAATTTCCGAACGGCACTTACGCCTACTTCGTTGCCATCTCATCCAACGGCACGCCAGTTTTCCCTTACAACATCGGTCGCGGATATTACGGCAGTCCAACCGGGGGCAGCGTCACGAACATTTCGGAAACCGTCGTGACGAATTTTCTCGGCAACACAAATTTGGCTTCCACGCTCAACGCGCCCGGCGTGAACAACGGAACTGTCACGTTGACCTGGAGCGCGGTCGAAGGCGGCAGTTATCAAATCGAAGCGACGACAAATTTTTCATCGTGGACGATTCTCGCCACAAATGTTTCGCCGAATGAAATTCTCGGCAGATACACCAATGTCACCTCGCTCGACAATCAATTTTACCGCGTCGGGCGCACGGCGGTGGCAAGTTTTGATCCGGTCAGCGGCTCGATTGGCACGGGCGGTGGTGGCGGCACTCAAGGAATTTCGTCGGTGCTGCCCGCCAGCGCGAATCGCGGCACCAACAGCGTCGCCGACAACGTCACGCTCACCATCACTCTGAACAGCGGCGCCACCATGCCGCCGCCACCGGACAATGTGCAGCCCACCAGCGTCACGCTCTCTGGTGCCGCCACCATCACGGCCACTTCGTATTCGCGCAACACCAGCACCGGCGTCGTGACGGCGACTTTCAACATCAGCTCCACCGCCAGTTCCGGCGCTTACACCGTGAGCGCCGTCTTCGGCCCGAACACCTGGTCGCTCGCGAATGGTTTCACCATCAACTAAAAACCGGTGGGGCGAGCGTCCCCGCGAGCCGAAATTGAAATAAAATGAAACGCGCCGGAAAAAAATTCATGTTGCTCTTCGCCACGGCGATGGCGCTGCCCGCTTTCGCCGCCGATTTGCGCGTGGATTTTCTTCCGCAATTCAACGGCGCGCCGCTCACCTTTGACGCGCTCAAATACCAAACTGCCGCCGGCCAAAAAATTTCCGTTTCACGCCTCGATCTTCTCGCGTCGGAAATCGCGCTGCGCCGCGCGGACGGAATCTGGCTCGGGCAGACCAACTGGTTCGCTTACATCAGCACGCGCGACGGCAAAACCAGTTTCAGTTTGGAAAATATTCCGCCGGGAAATTATGACCGCGTTCGCTTTCAAATCGGTTTGCCGCCGCAAATCAACCACGCCGACGCCGCGCAATGGCCCGCCGGCCACGCGCTCAATCCCGACGTGAATCATTTGTATTGGGGCTGGTCGCGCGAATACGTTTTTCTCGCGCTCGAAGGCGGCTGGCAAAACAGCGGCAGCGAAAGCGGCTTTTCATTTCACCTCGCCACGGATCGCGAACTGATGACGGTCGAACTGCCGGTCGCGCTGGATTTGAATTCCAGCAGCGAAATCCAAATTGCGTTGGACATCGGCAAGATTTTTTCCGCGCCGAATAAAATTGAATTGAGCGAAACCAGTAATGCCACCCATTCGCGCACGAATGACTCGCTGGCCGATCAATTGCGCCAAAATATCGAAGGCGCATTTGCAATCGTAGGACAGGCGTCGCGCCTGTCTCTTACTCAAAAAACAAGTGAGACAGGCGCGACACCTGTCCTACCACTCATCGCGCCGAACGCCACGCCGTATCGTTTTTCGTTTTCAAAATTTTTCCCGCAGCCGGATTTGCCGCGCGACAATCCGCTGACCGGCGAAGGCGTCGCGCTGGGCGGCAAATTGTTTTTTGACCGGCGGCTTTCATCGAACAACCGCCTTTCCTGTGCCACGTGCCATCGCCCGAATGACGCCTTCTCCGATCCGCGCCGTTTCAGCCGCGGCGTGGGTGGCGAAATCGGCACGCGCAATGCGATGGCACTGGAAAATCTCGCGTGGAAAGATTCCTTTTTCTGGGATGGCCGCGCAAAAACCTTGCGCGAACAGGCGTTGCAGCCGATCCAAAATCCGATTGAAATGCACGAGTCGCTGGCGGACGTCGTCGCGAAAATTTCGGCGGACACATATTATCCGCGCCTGTTTGCCAATGCATTCGGCTCGCCGGAAATCACATCGGACAAAATCGCGCGCGCGCTGGAGCAATTTCTTCTTGTGCAGGTTTCGTTCGATTCCAAATACGACCGCGTGATAATCGGGGCGACGAATTTCACGGCGCAGGAACAGCGCGGCTTTAAATTGTTCAACACGGAATACGATCCGTATCACGGGCAGTTCGGCGCGGATTGTTTTCATTGCCACGGCGGGCCGCTGTTGCAGAGCCAGGATTTTGCGAACAACGGATTGGATTCGGCGTTCACCGATCTGGGCCGCTACAAAATCACGCAGCGCGCGGGCGACGCGGGCAAATTTTCCGTTCCATCGCTGCGCAACGTCGCCGTCACCGCGCCGTATATGCACGACGGACGTTTTCGCACGCTCGAAGAAGTCGTGGAGCATTATTGCACCGGCATGAAACGCAGTGCGACCCTCGACCCGAATCTCGCCAAGCATCCTGATGGCGGCGTGCCGTTGAGCACGGACGACAAAAAAGCGCTGGTCGCATTTTTGAAAACGTTGACGGACGAAAAATATTTGCGCGCGGCCGCGCCGCCTGCCTTGGCGGCAAAATAATTTTTAAAAAATTTTCCGGCTTCACGTTTGCTTAAGGTTGCTTCAGGTAGATTGACGGCATGAAAAGTGAAGCCAGACGCAAACCACAGCGGATCCGCTTGAGCCATCAGGTTCTGGTGATGTTCACGGTGCGTGTGGTCTGCAAAAAATAACCGAGACGATATGAATACATTCTTTACGACAACGGAATATAACCGGTGGATGCTGGTGGATGACGACGGTGAAATCCTGGCGATGCTGTCCGCCGCCATCAAAACCATGACGGGCGCGGAAGTGGAATGTTACGACTCGCCGCAGTGCGCGCTATCCGCCTTCGCCGCTACGCCGGGAAAATACCGGCTCGTCATCACCGATTATGAGATGCCGGAGATGAACGGGGCCGAACTGTGCCGACGGATGCGGGCGATCTCTCCGTCGCAGGAGATTTTACTGGCGACGGGCAGCGGACGGTTCACCGAGGAGGAGGCTTATCAAAATGGCTTCACGGCGCTGTTGAAAAAGCCGTTTCCGCTCGAAGCCTTGCGCGAGACGATTGGCCACGCCGGAATCGAACTGGCTTTGCCGGAGCGCGCATCTGAATTTTACACCTGAACACAAACAAACAAAACAAAACCATGAAAACTAAAATGACAATCGCCATGATGTCCGCCATCGGCGCGCTCGCGTTGGCGGTCAATGCCCAGGACAATAATCAATCGGCTGGCGGTCCGCCGCCGTCCGACACACCAACGACCACGCAACCCGCCGGTGCTCCCGCTGGCCGGGGCGGATTTCATCTATTGCCGCCCCACGCACAAGAAATCCTCAAGTTGACCGATGATCAGAAGACCCAGATTGCCGCCCTTGAGGCGGAGACGAAGGCGAAGCTGCAAAAAATCCTGACTCCCGCGCAAATGCAGCAGTTGAAAAATATGCATCCGCCAATGCGCCCAGGCGGCCCCGGTGGTTACCAGGCGCGCGGCGGCCCGGATGGCCAAAGTCAAGGCGACGGCCCGGATGCGGGTGACAACAATATGCCGCCCAGCGGACCTCCGCCCGGCGACGGCGATGACAATACGCCTCCGTCCGGACCACCGCCGAGCGGCAACTGAAAAACTTCCGTTCGTGTGAACGGCAAGGCGGCGGGCTGGCAAAAATTCCGGGTGTGAAAGCCAGTCCGCCGCTTCTTTTTGAAACCGATTTGGCGGCGAAAGAAATTTCGCAGCCAAAATTATTTCGCCAGCAGTCGGCGCACGGTCAGCAGACCGGTGACGATAGCGATGCCGCCGCAAATGAGATACGGTAGTGCGTGGGTGGAATCATTTAATCCGTAAAGCGTCGCGGCAAAAATCGGGCCGACGATGCGCGCGAGCGCACCCGCACTTTGGGCAACGCCGATGGTTGCGCCCTGCTCGGTCGCGGGCGTGAGATTGGAGAGCAAACCGAACAGTGGCGCACGCGACAAACTGGAGCCGAGCGAAAGCAAAACCAACACCGCGAGCATGGCGAGCCATGGTTTGTCCGCGAGATGCAAAACCGCCGACCATTTCAACGCGCCGTCGCCGTGGATAAGCGGCAGCAGCACGAGGCTCGCGCCGGTCATCACGAGACTGGCACAGATCAATTTTGGTTCGCCGAATGCCTTCACCAATTTTCCGATCAAGCCGCCTTGGACGAAGGCAGAAATCAGGCCGCAAAAAATGAACAGTGAAATCACGGTGCTGGCAGGCGCAGCGGCAGATTTGTCCAAGCCAAGGTTGAAATTGTCATTGATGAGCAGGGGCAACGTGCTTTCAAAACAACTGAACGCGAACGTGGCGAGAAAGAAAATCAAAATGAGCAGGCCGATTTTCGGCTGCGTGAGCGTGTATCCCCATTGCGTGAAACGCGGACGGTTCGCTACGGGCGTGGAATTTGGCTTCCAGCTTTCGGCGAGAATGAAATACGCGAGGAGAAAATTCAGCGCGCACAGCGCCGCCGCCGTCCAGCCAGGGCCAGTTGGTCCAAATCCATGAAATACAAACTTAGGGATTGCCCAAAATCCTCCTAAAGTGATTCCGACCAAGGCAACGCCGCTGATGGCCGGGCCAAAAATAAATCCAAGGCCGAACGCCATGCCGATGAGTCCCATCCGTTTCGAACGATTTTCCGGCGGCGTTATGTCGGCGACGTAGGCTTGGGCGACGGTGATGTTGCCGCCGCACGCGCCGGCGAACATCCGCGAGACGAGCATCCATCCGAGCGCCGCCGCATGATTTTGCAAACCCGAGGCGAGCGCGAAGAGGACATACGATGCGGACGCGCCCGCAGTGCTGATGAGTAGAATCGGGCGGCGACCGTGGCGGTCAGAAAGTTTGCCCCAGATGGGCGCGAAGATGAATTGCATCGCGGAGAACGAGGCGATAATAAGGCCGATCATCCAGCCGCTCGCGCCGTAATGCCGGCTATACATCGGCACGAGCGGCACGATTATGCCGAAGCCGATCAGATCAATGAAGACCGTGAGAAAAACCACGAGCATGGACGGTTTACGATTCATGTTAAAAATAAACTCGGTGAGTTTAGCCCTGAAAACGGGCGAGTCAAATTTGTTAGCCCAAATTGACTGTGTGATGCTGCCAGTCGTTTGTGAATGAAATGTTGATAGCGCCAGTAACTTTGACTTTTAATTTCTTCTGAAGGCCGAATAATAGAAATGCAGGCCGAGTTGGATTGATGTCGGTCAGTCATTGAGGTCCAAACTCAATTGCGCTGGCAAAGCAACCGACAAAAAACTGGCGGCTTCCAAAACCGCCCTCGGCCTGCATTCACTTTCCCCGACTCTTCCAGAAAACCTTTCGACTGACAATTAAAAGTCATTCACATAATATCTGCGCACTCGGTGAAGAATGTGTCATTAAAATCTAACAACTCTCAATTGAGCAAAAGCTGATTTAACTGTTTCCTCATTCCCATGATTGATTCTGTTTCCGACCCGTTGTCTGGCGGTTCTGCCGACGCGGGAACTGATTTAAAAAAATCGCGCCGCCAAAAAGGCGATCGCCGTTCATCTTCCGCCATGCCAACCCTTGACCGATTGCCACCACACTCAAACGAAGCGGAGATGGGCGTGCTCGGCTGCGCGTTGTTGGAACCGAACCAGTGCATCGGCGAGTGCATTGAAAAGTTGAAGGACGACGGCAAGTCGGCTTTTTACGATCTGCGGCATCAGACGATTTACGAAACGCTTTCCGAAATGTTCAACACGCGGTCGGCGATTGACCTGATCACGGTGCAGCAGAATTTGAAAGACCGGCAGTTGTTGGAGCAGGTCGGCGGGATTGCGTATTTGAGCCAGTTGCAGGACGCAGTGCCGAGCGCGGCGAACTTGAGCTACTACCTGGAAATTGTCCGCGAAAAATATTTGCTGCGGAAGCTCATCGCGACGTGTTCCGGCGTCGTGGGAAAAGTTTATGACTACGAGGGCGAGGTCGAGGCGCTGCTGGATGAAGTGGAAAAAGAAATTTTGCGCGTGAACGAGTCGCGGGCGCAGACCGGCTTGCTGCCGATCAACACGCTGGTGCATGACGCGATCGCGACGATTGAAAATTATTTTGGCCGGCAGGGTCAGCTCGGCGGCATGGCGACGGGCTTTGTGGATCTGGACAAGATGACGGACGGTTTTCACGGCGGCGAAATGGTTGTCATCGCGGCGCGGCCCAGCATGGGCAAAACGAGTTTGGCAATGAACATCGTCGAGCACGTCGTGGTGGAATCAAAACTGCCCTGCGCGGTTTTCTCGCTGGAAATGTCGGCGGAATCCTTGGTGTTGCGCATGATGTGTTCGCTGGCGCGGGTGAATTTGCGGAGCATCCGCGAGGGCTTCATGAGCGAGTCGGATTTTCCGAAATTGACGAACGCGGCGGGACGGTTGTCGGCGTCAAAATTATTCATTGATGACACGGCGGGTTTGTCCATTTTGCAGTTGCGGGCGCGGGCGCGGCGCATGGCGCAGCAGCACGGTATCAAGCTGTTTGTCATTGACTATTTGCAGCTTCTGAACTCTACTGCGCGGCGAGCGCAAGAAAACCGGCAGCAGGAGATTGCTGACATTTCCAGCGGCATCAAGGCGCTGGCAAAAGAGTTGAATGTGCCGATCATTGTGCTGTCGCAGTTGAACCGCGAACTGGAGAAAGACAAGAGCCGGAAACCGCGCTTGAGCGACTTGCGCGAGTCGGGTTCGATTGAGCAGGATGCGGACTTGGTCGGTCTGCTTTACAAGCCGAATGCGGGTGATGATGAAGACGCAGCGGCGACGGAAGAAAACGACGGGATTCCGGTAAATTTTTTGATCGCGAAACAACGCAACGGGCCGACGGGCGACGTTCATTTAACGTTCTTGAAACCATATACACGATTTGAAACCGCAACCAAATTCAGCGACGAAGACATGCCGGGCGGCCGGTGAATCATGAAAGCCATTTTACGGTTCGTCGCCATATTTCTTTTGATCGGTTGCGGCACGGCGGCGTGGGCGCAGGCCATCGGCACCAAAATCAGCCGCGTGGACATCAAGTTCATCGGGCCGGCGTCGGTCAGCGATGCGCTCATCCGTGACAACATCAAGCTCAAGGCGGGCGGCACTTACATTCCCGGCGGCACGGCGGACGATGTGCATTCGCTTTACGCCACCGGCCAGTTTTACAACATCCGTGTCTCGGTGGATCAGGCGGATGACGGCGGCGTGATCATCACCTATATTGTTCAGGTTCGCCCGCGCATCACGGACATCAACGTGGAGGGCAACGTCAAGGTCAGCTATGCCAAGTTGAAGAAAAAAATCACCGTCAAGGTCGGCGACCCGCTGGACGAAGAGAAGCTGTTCACCGACGTGCAGGAGATGAAGAAGTTGTATGAAAAATACGGCTACTCCGACACGAAGGTGAAATACGTCCTGAACATTGACGAAGCCACCGGCCACGGCACGGTCACTTTTCAGATCGAGGAGAGCGCCAAGGTCAAGATCGTGCTTGTGACCTTTCTGGGCGCGGACAATTTTTCGCAGAAGGAACTGCGCAAGCAGTTGAAGACCCGTGCGCATTGGATGTGGTCGTGGCTCACCGGCAGCGGCTACTTCAAGCAGGATGAGTATGACGGCGATTCCGACCGGCTGAATGATTTTTACCACAGCCACGGCTACCTCGACTTTGAAGTGAAGGACGTCAAGCTTGAGTATCCGACGACGAATTCGATGGTCGTGAAATTTTATTTGTTCGAAGGCCATCAATACAAGGTCGGCTCCGTGAAGTTCAGCGGCAAAAAAATGTTCACGGACGCGGAGATCATCCAGGGCGTCAAGGCGATTCAAAAATTTCAAAGCTCCAAGGCCACGCTCGGCCTAAACGGACTGCCCATGGATGTGACGGATGTTTTCACGCCGGGTGGTTTGACCAAGGACACGGAGGCTGTCCAAGATTTTTACGGGAGCAAAGGCTACATTGAAATCGCCCAAGGCGACGCGCTGCATGTCCAGACCGTGCCGAACATCGAGCAAGGCACGATGGATCTGGATTTTCAAATCGGTGAATGCCAGAAATCCTACGTTCAAAAGATCGAGATCCACGGCAACCTGAAAACCAAGGACAAGGTCATCCGTCGCGAACTCGCGATCAGCCCCGGCGATGTCTTCAACATGGTGCAGGTCAAAATCAGCAAGCAACGGTTGGAGGGACTGCAATATTTTGACAAGGTGGAAATGCGCCCGGAACCGACCGACCCGGCGATTCCCGGCCGGAAAAATCTCATCGTCAATGTCGAGGAGCAGAACACCGGCAATTTCAGCATCGGCGCCGGGTTCAGTTCCGTGGACGCGCTGGTCGGCTATGCGGAAGTTTCGCAGGGCAATTTTGATTTGTTCCATCCGCCCTACTTCACCGGCGGCGGCGAGAAACTCCGCCTGCGCGTCCAGATCGGCACACAGCGTCAGGACTACGAACTCTCTTTCACCGAGCCGTGGTTCCTGAACCGTAAGCTCGCCCTCGGCGTTGACCTCTACCGCCATCAACTCGACTTTGAAAGCCCGAACAATATTTATGACGAGACGCGCACCGGTGCCAAAGTCAGCCTTACCCGCGCCCTTGGCAGTGACTTCCTCATCGGCAGCGTCAGCTATACGCTTGAAGACGTTGGCATCTCCTTGAACAGCGGCTGGCATGGGACTGAAGACAACGGCCTCAGTCTGCCGCCCGTCACCCCGGCAAATGTCCCCGCCGCCATCCTAGCGGAAACCGGCGACCATCTTTATCAGCGCGTCGGCGCGTCGCTCGCCTACGACACGCGCAACAGCACGCAACTGCCCAACCACGGCCAGCGTTCGGAAGTGTCCACAGAATTCAGTGCGGGCGACACCGACTACTACAAAATTGAAGCCCGCACCGCGTGGTATTTCCCCGGACTGCTCAAGGGCCATGTGATTGAAGCCGTTGGCCGCACCGGTATTGCTGACAGCATTTCAGGCGGCGATGTGCCATTCTACGACCGTTATTATCTCGGCGGACTTTATTCATTGCGCGGTTTCAAATTCCGCAACGTCGCCCCGCGCGATCCGAATTTCGGCAACATATCCTATCCCAACATGCCAAACGAGCCGATCGGCGGCGACACTTATTGGTTTAGTTCATACGAATACAGCTTGCCGGTCTTTGAAAAAGACGGTGGCGTGAGCGTGCGCTTCGCCTTGTTCTACGACATCGGCTGTGTGGATGAGAAGCCGTATTCCTATTCTTTGAATTACAGCGACGATTGGGGCCTTGGTTTGCGGTTGAACATTCCGCACCTTGGCCCGTTACGGCTGGACTATGGCATCCCCTTGCGGCATGACCAATACAACGGCACGAGCGGCCAGTTCCAGTTTGGCGTCGGCTACACCCGCGATTTTTAATATGAATCACCTTGTCAAAAAAATTCTCGGAACCGGCATCACGCTGGCTTTGGTCGCCTTGAGCGTCACCGCGCAAAATGCGGCGCAATTTGGCAACCTGCAGCTCTGGTTTGAAGCCGGCCAGCCGGCGACATTTACCGCCCACGCCAGCCATTCGGAATTCACCATCTCGGCCACCGGCACGGAATTTACCCTCAGCAAAAACAACGGCGAGACGGCGGGCTGCCAACTTCAATTCGTCGGCGCGAATCCCGCCGCCCGCATAGTCGGCGACCGCCAACTGGCCGGTAAGATCAATTATTTTATCGGCAACGATCCGAACCTGTGGCAGGCGAACGTCCCGACTTTTGCGCAAGTGCGCGTGGAAAATATTTACCCCGGTATCAACGTCGTCTATTACGGCAACCGGCAGAAACTGGAATACGATTTGAACTTGGCCGCCGGAGTGAATCCATCCGTCATCGCATTGCGCTTTGACGGCGCGGAAAAAATTTCCGTAAATTCTCGAGATGAACTGGTCATCACTTTTAATTCCGGCGAAGTTGTCCAACACCCGCCGGTGGCTTACCAGACGGTCAACGGAACGCGGCAGGAAATTGCCGTCAGCTACAAAATTCTGGACGCACACACGGCGACCCTTGCCCTCGGCCATTACGACCACGATGAACCGCTGGTGATTGACCCGGTGCTGAGTTACTCCACTTTCTTTGGCGGCAATTACGGCGACACCGGCTCGGCCATCGCCGTAAATCCCATTGACGGTTCCATTTATGTGGCGGGACAGACTTTTTCCACCAAAAACAGCAATAACATTCCAACTTTGACTTTTTCAACTCCCGGCGCCTATCAGACCAACTACCACGGTGGAAAATATAACGGCGACGCTTTTGTCGCCCGCTTCGACAATTCGGGAACCAACTTGATTTATGCAACCTATCTGGGCGGAAGCCTCGACGATGCCGCGTTTGCCATTGCCGTGGACAACGCAGGCAACGCCTTTATTGCGGGCGCGACTCTCTCAACCGACTTTCCGGTCACAAATTCTTTGCCCGGGGGAAATAAAATTGCCGGCGTAAAAGATCCGAATGTGGGTCATTATCCCGCCGACGCTTTTGTTGCGGAACTGAATCCAAGCGGTTCCAACCTGGTTTATTCGACTTATATCGGAGGCAATAGTTCTGAATACGCCTACGGCATCACCTTGGATGAGGCCGACAATGCTTTCGTCACCGGCTTCACCTACTCCACTAATTTTCCCGTAACAACGAATGCATTTCAAAAGCATCTGATGTGCCCCAATTCTTTTTACATCAACGCCAACGCCTTCGTCACCGAAATCGCAGCGGGCGGCAAAAGCTTGCTTTATTCCAGTTATCTGGGTGGCACGAATTACGATATAGGCCGTGCCATTGCCTACAAAAACGGAAATCTCTTTGTCGCCGGATATACGAGCTCGACCAATTTTCCCGTCACCAATTACATTCCGGCCCTGACCTTGATCGAGACCAATACTTTCACCAACACGGTTAATCAGGTTCTCACGAACGAAGTAGTGGCCATCACCAATTTTTTCAGCGGCCAACATTTGAACGGTTCGACGAACAAATATAATTACGCCTCCGACGCCTTCGTCACCACCTTTAGCACCACTAATTTAACCGAGCCACTTTATTCCACCTTGCTTGGCGGCACCAACAATGATGAGGCCACCGGCATTGCCGCTGACGCTAACGGCAGCGCGTATGTAGTCGGCTGGACGGTTTCGACGAATTTTCCATACACCAACGCGCTGTCCGGCTTCATCAGCAATTCACTCTCATATGTCCATACCAACGGGACGGGTTATGTAGTGGCCACCAACGGCTTCCTGACTCGGATTGATTGGAATGGCACCAACGCGAACATCGGTTATTCAGTCATGTTCGGCGGATATGGTGTGGATATCGCCAATGGCGTCGCGGTGGATCCGTCAGGAAACGCCTATGTGGTCGGCTCGGCCAGCAGCACCAATTTCCCGGTCACCATCACCACCAATGATGTTTACGACGGCCTTTCCCCCACCAATCACTATTACAAAACATACATTTCCAGTGACGTTTTCGTCATCGCCTTTAACACCAACGCCTCCACCGCGCTCTACTCCGCTTATATTGGCGGCGATGACAATGATTACGGTAATGCCATCGCTGTTTACACGACCAACAATATTAGCAACGCCTATATTACCGGCCAGACGCTTGCAACCAATTTTCCAATAACCGTCAATGCTTGGCAATCCCATCGCAATGGCACGAACGATATGTTCATTGCCGACATTCAATTTTCTTTGGCAAAGTTCTCGCTGGTCATCGAACCCGGAAGTTTAATCTCAGCCATCCAAAGCAAAATCACCGGACTGCCAGCATCGGAACTACCTGCCGTTTCCTTGAAATGGCCGATATCCACTGAAAATTACGATGTGGAAAGCTCCACCGACCTGACCAGTTGGAGCACCATACCCGCGAGCGTTGCCAACAGCAATGGCTGGAGTCAAGTCACTCTGCCGGCGACCAACGGAGTTCAATACTTCCGACTGCATAAATACTGAAGTCCATTTTTTGCTGGCGTCCCGGCCAGTTTCTGCTTTGCTATTCGGCCATGAAAAATTTGCGCTATACGATTCTCGCCGTTGTCCTGCTGGTCGCCACCGCCGTCTCGGCCAGCGCCCAGACCAAGGTGGCCACCGTGGACATGAAAAAACTTTTCAACGGCTATTACAAAACCAAGCTCGCTCAGACATCACTTGAAAACCGCAAGACCGAGTTGAAAAAGGAAATCAAGGACATGGCCGACGGTTTGGACAAAGCCCAGTCCGACTACAAAGATCTGCTTGATGAGGCGAATGATCCGGCCATCTCCCAGGACGAACGCGATAAACGCAAGCAAGCCAGCCAAGACAAGGCCAGTGAAATCAATAATTCCCGCGCCGCCATCGAACAATTTCAGCGCCAGGCCGAAGCCCAGCTTGCCGACCAGAGCCAGCGCATGAGCGCCAACCTCATCAGTGAAATCCAGAAAGCGGTCGCCGACAAAGCCAAGGCGGGCGGCTATTCCATGGTTTTCAACTCCGGCTCCATTGAAGTCGTCGTCTTCGCCAACGGCGACAATGACATCACCGATTCCGTCCTCGCCCAGCTCAACGCCGGCGCGCCGATTGACGTGTCCACGCCTTCCACCGGCGTCCCGCTGAACATCAGCACCAATCTGTAAAATTTAAAACCGAACACGCCGGACATTTTTGATGTCCGGCGTTTCTGCTTGTAACCGCCCCGAACGTGGCGCAAAATTATTTTCGTCAGGGCCTGCGGAGTGTGGACTTACAAATCCCGCCAGGGCCGGAAGGCAGCAACGGTAGTTTGCTTTGCAATTGCCGCAGTCACCCTGGCATCTCTTCAATTTTTAATTTTGCATTTTTAATTTTTAATTCACACTTCCGCCGTGTCATATCAGGTCATCGCCAGAAAATACCGACCGCAACGTTTTGCCGACGTCGTCGGTCAGGAGCATGTCACGCAGACGCTCGCCAACGCCATCGCGCAAAAACGCATCGCGCACGCGTATCTTTTTTGCGGCCCGCGCGGCACCGGCAAGACGACCATCGCGCGCATTTTTGCCAAATGTTTGAACTGCACCGGCGGACCAAAAGTTGATTTTGACGACCGCGACCCGCGCGTGCAGGAAATCACCGAAGGCCGCGCGTTGGACGTTTTGGAAATTGACGGCGCGAGCAACAACGGTGTCGAGCAAGTCCGCGAACTGCGCGAGACCTGCAAATACGCACCCGCGAATTCGCAGTTCAAAATCTACATCATTGATGAAGTTCATATGCTCTCGACGGCGGCTTTCAACGCGCTGCTGAAAACTTTGGAAGAGCCGCCCGCCCATGTGAAATTCATGTTCGCAACGACGGATCCGGAAAAAGTTTTGCCAACCATTTTGTCGCGCTGTCAAAGATTTGATTTGCGCCGGATTCCCGGCGCGCTCATCACGAAACACCTCGCGGAAATAGCGGTGAAAGAAAAAGTGGCGATTGACGCTGCTGCGTTGCACGCCATCGCGCGCGGAGCGGACGGCGGCATGCGCGACGCTGAATCCACGCTGGATCAGCTCATCAGTTTTTGTGGCGACAAGATCGAAGAAACAGACGTGCTCTCGATGTTCGGCCTCGCGGCGCAAAACCAAATTCTCAAATTGAGTCACGCCGTGCTCGCCGGAGAAATTTCCGTCGCGCTGACGCAATTGGACGAACTCGCGCGCGGCGGCAAAGACCTTGGCCGTCTGCTCGGCGACCTGCTGAACCACTTTCGCAATTTGCTCATTTACCAAATTTCCAAAGGCGATTTGAATCTCCTCGAAGCGTCCGAAGCCGAAGTGTCCGCGCTGAAAGAACAGTCTGCGCTCGCCAACACCGACGCCTTCACGCGCGTTCTTGAAGTGCTCGCCGATGCCGAACTTCGCCTGCGCGATGCGGCGTCCAAAAAAATTCTGCTCGAAGTCACGCTGCTCCGCGCCATCGAAGCTCGCAGCGCCGTCAGCCTCGACGCCGTGCTAAAACAACTGAACCAGTTGCGCGGGCAAAGCAGCGCAAACATGCCAACGGCCAATCCGGAAAAAGTTACGCGCGAAGGGATTGAAAATAAAATTGTTTCCCAACCCTCGCCACCTTCGCGTCCTGCGCGCGACATTCAAGCCGCAGCCGCCATTGCTTCCACGCCGGCTACATCCGAAAACCTGCCGGTACTCTGGTCGCGCCTCGTGGACGCCATTGGCCGTGTCAGCCCGTTCACTCGCGGCTACTTGATTGACGCACATCCGGTCGCATTCGAGAAAAATGTTTTGACCATTGGTTTCGACCCGGAATTCGCCGACCATCTCGGGCTGGTGGATAATGCGCGCAACCACACGCTGCTTGCGACCAAGCTCGCGGAACTAGGCCATCACAACGCGATGATTAAATTTGTCAAAGCGGAAGCACCCGCCGGTTGGGATCGCAAACCCGCCGCCGCGCCGCCAGTTTCGGCTGCACCCAAAAACGCGACGACAACCGTCAAACCTGTGGAAGCGATTCCCGCCATCGAAAAAAAAGCCGCGCCCACTGCGTTCAACAAGGACGATTTCAAGAACGATCCGCTCATCAAAAAGGCGTTGGAGATTTTCAAAGGCACCATTGTGGAAGTGCGGGCGTAATTTTCTCTCAACCATCAACTATCAACTATCAACCAAATGAGCAGCATCGGCAAACTCATGAAACAGGCTGCGCGAATGCAGCAGCAGATGGAACAAGTGCAGGCGCAACTCGCCGCGCGCACGGTCGAAGCCACGAGTGGCGGCGGTGCGGTCAAAGTCACCGCAAAATGCGACGGCTCCATTGCCTCGATCAAAATTGACCCGCAGGCGCTGAATCCGTCCGACGCGCAATTGCTCGAAGACATGATTCTCACCGCCGCGAATCAGGCGCTCGCGCAGGCCAAGGACATTTCAAATTCGGAAATGGGCAAAATCACGGCGGGCTTGAATTTGCCGGGGCTTGGTTGAAACGTGATTTGTTAAATGGTTGAATTGTTAAATCGTTCAATCGGCGGCCGCGATTCAACCGATTTAACAATTCACTTTTTAACTATTTAACGAATGTTACCCGAACCCATCACTGCGCTGACCGTTGCGTTGAGCAAATTGCCCGGCATCGGCCCGCGTTCCGCCGAACGGGTGGCCTTGCACATCGTCCAAACCGATTCCGCAACGGTAAAAAATCTCGCCGCAGCGATTCTGGCCGCGCGCGAACGCATCCGCTTTTGCGAAATCTGCGGTGCGCTCACGGAAAAATCCCCCTGCCCGATTTGCGACGATTCGCGGCGCGACGCCACGCTTGTCTGCGTCGTCGAGCGCGCAGTGGATATATTGAGCGTGGAAAAATCCGGCACGTTCCGCGGAAAGTTTCATGTGCTTGGTGGAAACATTTCCCCGCTCGACGGCGTGGAGCCGGATGATCTGAAAATCTCCGATTTGGAAAAACGGCTGGCGAGCGAACCCATCAAGGAAATCATCATCGCTCTTGGCACGGACGTGGAAGGCGACGCGACGAGCAATTATCTCGCAAAACGTATCGCGCGCGGCGGCCTTAAAATTTCGCGCATCGGTTTTGGTTTGCCCGCCGGCAGCGGACTGGAATTTGCCGACGAACTCACACTTAACCGCGCGCTGGAAGGACGGCGGGAAATGTTGTGACAGATTCTCCCGTTTTCATTTTCGACCTTGGCAAGGTGCTGGTGGATTTCGATTACTCCATCGCCGCGCGAAAAATTGCGGCGCGCAGTTCCAAGGCGCCGGAAGATTTGCACGCGTTTCTCGGCAGTTCGCCGCTGCTGGTCGCCTACGAATCTGGCCGGCTCACCCGCAAAGAATTTTATGAGGCCGTTGCCAGCGCCATCGGTTTCAACGGCACGTTGGCAGAATTCAGCCATTTCTTCGCGGACATTTTTTCGGAGATGCCCGGCGCCATCGCCCTCCACACGGAATTACGTCGGAGCGGCTTCAAGACTTACATTTTTTCCAACACGAACGATCTCGCCATCGAACACGTCCGCCGGAACTTTCCGTTCTTCGCCGGTTTTGACGGCTATATTTTTTCCTACGAAGTTGGCGCGCTAAAGCCGCAGCCGGAGATTTATGCGGCGATGGAAAAATTGACCGGTCGGCGCGGTGGCGATCTGGTTTATCTCGACGACCGGGTGGAAAATATCGCGGCGGGCGCGGCGCGTGGCTGGCGGGCCATCTTGCACGAATCACCGGAAACGACGCGCGCGGCTTTGATGGCATCCGGCCTCGTGACGCCCTGAAAGAAATTCCGGCTGGCTTTAATTCAAACAAAGCCAGCCGGTTTCAGACCGAAGCGATTTAAACAACGATCAGTGCTTAACTGACTTCGTCCACAATTTTTCCATGTCTTCAAGGGTGCGGCCTTTGGTTTCGGGAACAAACTTCCAGACAAAGATGGCGGCCAGAATTCCCATCCCGCCATAGAGCAAATAGGCGAAACCATGATTGAAGTGCTGTACCAGAAACGAATTTTCATTCAGGATCGGAAACGTCCAACTGACCAGATAATTGGCGATCCACTGCGCCGCGACGGCTACGGCCATGGCCTTGCCGCGAATCTGATTGGGGAACATTTCGCTCAACAACACCCAAGTCACCGGCCCCCAGGAAACGGCAAAGCCGGCCAGAAAGGCGATCATGCAGATTAACCCAATCACACCAGTATCCTGCATCATAAAATCCACACCCAAAGTGATCATGCTGGCAGCCATCATGAGCGCCCCGATGATCTGCAGCGGTTTGCGGCCATATTTATCCACGGTAAAGATGGCAATAATCGTGAAGACCATCATGACCACTCCGAGCATGATGGTGGTCAGCAGCGAGGCATCCGTCTTCATGCCCATGCCCTTGAAAATTTCCGGGGCGTAATAAAGCACCGCGTTGATGCCGACGACCTGCTGAAAAACCGACAGCAGGACGCCAATGACGATAATCGGCACGCCGAAAGAAAACAGCCGACCGGAATGGTTTTCAGCAAAGGAAGCGCGGATGTCCGAGATTTCCTGTTCGCATTCTTGAGCGGTAACAAGTTTGGAAAGCACCGCTTTGGCTTGCGTCTCCTTGTTTTTCAACATCAGAAAGCGGGGTGTTTCCGGCACCAGAAACAGCAACAGCAGGAAGATGCCCGCCGGAATCGCGCCGGACAGGAACATATACCGCCAGCCAATGGTGTTCAGCCAAGTTTCGCTGTCGTCCGACTTGGCAATGCTGTAATTGACAAAGTAAATCACCACGATTCCGACAACGATGGCGATCTGGTTCCACGCCACCAGAGCCCCACGAATCCGGGCGGGTGCAATCTCGGCGATATACATCGGGGACAGCATTGAGGCCAGCCCCACGCCAATCCCGCCGAGAATGCGATAAAAGACAAAATACCAGATGTAGCCCGAGCCGCCATCCATGTTTTGACCATGACTGATATTGGATAGCGTCACCAACGGATGCGAGATGACTACATTGCAAATGTGACCGAAACCGCCGGAAGTGATCATATTCCAAATGTGGGACAATTCGCCATGACTAATTAAAGCGTAGGGAAATTCAGGCGCGGCGGCACCCAGGGCGGAAATCAAAAAAAGGAAGCCGGCGATGATGAGACCCTTTTTGCGCCCGATGTTGGTGCTCACCCAGCCGCCAATCATGCCACCGATGATGCAGCCGATGAGCGCGCTGGAAACCACGAATCCCAAGCGCGAACTCGCGGCGGCGGCGCTGAGATTTTGCGGGTCAACAAAATAAACCCGCAAGCTCCCAACCGCCCCGGAAATCACGGCGGTGTCATAACCAAAAAGTAATCCGCCAAACGTGGCGGTAAGCGTAAGAAGGATAATATAGGGATTTAATCGTGACATAGGTTTATGATTTGCAGGCGATGCAGCGCATTTTGTCCAATTGTTTCATCGTGTCAAAACTTATTTTTCGGCGGCCAGTTGGATCAAGAACGGTTGTCCGAATTATTTTTCGGTTTGGCCAGCGATTAAAAATTTATAGACGATCAGGTTGCGGTAGGTCTGGCCGGGTCTGAGCACCACGGCGGGAAAATTTGGCTGGTTTGGCGAGTCGGGATAATGCTGCGGCTCCATGCAAAAGCCGGCGCGCGTCGGGTAGGCCGCGCCGCCCTTGCCCTTGATGCTGCCGTCAAGAAAATTGCCGGTGTAAAACTGTAAGCCGGGCTCGTCGCTCCAGACTTCCATCACGCGACCGCTCGCCGGTTCGACCACGCGCGCCTGCAGGCCAAATTCGCCGAGTGGCTTATTGATCACCCAGTTGTGATCGTAACCAGAGCCGTATCGCAAAACTTGGTCCGAATCATTGATGCGCGCTCCGATCGCAGTCGGCGTGCGAAAATCAAACGGCGTTCCCGTCACGGCCGCAAATTCGCCGGTCGGAATCAACCCGGCATCCACCGGCGTGATCTGATCGGCATTGATATAAACCTGATGGCCGAGGATGTCGCCATTCCCCTGCCCGGCCAGATTGAAATAGGAATGATGCGTCAGGTTCACCACTGTCGGCTCGTCCGTCTTGGCGGTGAACTCCAGTTGCAATTCATTGTCTTCCGTCAGCGTGCAGATCGCCGTAACTTCCAGATTGCCGGGAAAACCTTCTTCGCCGTTCTTACTGACATAAGTCAGGATCAAGGCCGACCCGCGCAACGTCGGCAGCGGCCGTGCCGTCCAGAAGACCTTGTCAAATCCCACCAAACCGCCGTGCAGCGAGTTCGGGCCGTCGTTCGCCGCCAGTGTGTAAGTCTTGCCGTCCAGCGTGAACTTTGCGCCGCCAATGCGGTTGCCGTAACGGCCAATCAGCGCACCAAAAAAAGACGAGGATTTAAGATAGCCCGGCAAATCGTCGTAGCCGAGCACGACGTCGTCAAACTTGCCATTTTTGTCCGGCACAAAAAGCGATTGCACGATGCCGCCATAAGTCGTGATGCTCGCTGCCATGCCCTTGCTGTTGCGCACCGTGTAAACTTCCACTTTCTTACCTTCCGACGTCTGACCGAAATCCGCTTTTGTGACTGACTCAAATAAATTCATTAATCAGGTTTTCCAAAAATTCCTGACGCCCACTCGTGTTCGCGGCAGCTTCGCCTTTTTTCAGAATGTAAGTTTCCAGTTCCTTCAAACTGGTTTTGCCGGATTCGATTTTTGCGCCGATGCCTGAATCCCACGACGCGTAACGCGACTTCACAAATTCCGCCAAGCGTCCGTCCTTGCGAATCGCGGCGGCAATTTTCAACCCGCGCGCGAAGGCGTCCATGCCGCCGATGTGCGCGTGAAACAAATCCACCGGCTCAAAACTTTCGCGGCGAACCTTCGCGTCGAAATTCACGCCGCCAGTCGTCAGGCCGCCGTATTTCAAAATCGTGAGCATCGTGTAAGTGGTGAGATAAATGTTGGTCGGAAACTGGTCTGTGTCCCAGCCAAGCAGTTCATCACCGGTGTTCGCGTCAATCGAGCCTAGCGCGTTCGCCGCGCCCGCGACTTCGAGTTCATGCTGCATCGAATGACCCGCAAGCGTCGCGTGGTTCGTCTCAATGTTCAGTTTGAAGTGCGGCAGCAAATCGTATTCGCGCAGAAAATTCAGGCACGCAGCGGCGTCGGAATCGTATTGATGCTTCGTCGGCTCTTTCGGTTTTGGTTCGATGTAAAATTGGCCTTTGAAACCGATTTGCTTTTTGTATTCCACCGCGAGATGCAACAGTTTCGCGAGATGTTCCAGCTCGCGCTTCATGTCGGTGTTGAGCAGCGTCATGTAGCCTTCGCGCCCGCCCCAAAAAGTGTAGCCCGCACCGCCGAGTTCGTGCGTCACTTCCATTGCTTTTTTGATTTGCGCGGCGGCGAACGCGAACACATCCGCGTTGCAGCTCGTGCCCGCGCCGTGGACAAAGCGCGGATTGGAAAACAGATTCGCCGTGCCCCACAATAATTTTATACCCGTGCGTTTTTGTTCTTCCTTCAAAATTTTGGCGACGGCGTCAAAATTTTTGTTCGACTCGGCCAAAGTTTTTCCTTCCGGCGCGACATCGCGGTCGTGCCAGCAATAAAATGGCGCGCCCAGTTTTTCAATGAATTCAAACGCCACGCGCGCGCGGTTCTGCGCGTTGCTGACGGAATTCGAGCCGTCGTCCCACGGACGCTGCATCGTACCCGGCCCAAACGGATCACTGCCCATGCCGCGAAACGTGTGCCAGTAAACCACCGCGAAACGCAAATGCTCGCGCATGGTTTTGCCGGCGACGATTTCATCGGCGTTGTAATGCTTGAACGCGAGCGGATTTTTGGACCGAACTCCTTCGTAGGAGATATTTTTGACGTTCGGAAATGCAATTTTCATTTTTAAGTTCGGCTGTTCAATTTGTTGACTGGTTCATTCAGCTTCAGTCAGGCGCGACGGTTTAACCGACCCATGCGGGAAGAGACGTAGTCATCAAATTAAGATAACTGGCGAAACACCCCGCCTGTCAAGCGTGTTCCCTAGGAAATCAGTTTGAACATTTCCGCCTACCGGCGCGTCAAAATGTATATTGCGATGCCACCGGATAAATGGAATCGTCAGTCATGCTGTTTATGAATATGAAGCGAATCTGTCTCCTGACAACCGTGCTTTGTCTCGTCGGTTTTGGTGTGTTGGCGCAGTCCACCAATGCCAACGAGACGGCCTTGGCCAATCTAGTCAAACAGATCCAGGCCAAGGTTGACGCCGGCAAAAGAACCGAGGCGGATTTTTCCGACGAACTCAAGGCCTTTGATAGCCTTGCGGCCAAGGAAGGCGGTGCGAAAACAGAAGAGGCGGCGCACATCGCCTACCTGAAGGCACGACTTTATCTGGAAGTTTTCAAGGATTTTGACCAAGCCGAAGCCTTCCTTGATCAAGTTAATAGCAATTATCCCGATACGGCCTATGGCAAGACTGCGGGCGAAATTGCCGGTGAAATCACGGACATGGAAGCCCAGCAAAAGTTTCAGGATGAAACAATGAAACGCCAGACAACGCGCTTTCGCATCGGCGAACAACTGGCCGACTTTGACGAAAAAAGCCTGGACGGAAAACCGCTTTCCCTCGCCGCCCACAAAGGCAAGGTGGTGCTGCTTGATTTTTGGGCGACGTGGTGCACGCCCTGCATGATTGAGTTGCCCAACGTCATCACCACCTACAAGAAATTTCATGAGCAAGGATTTGACATCATCGGCGTGAGCATGGACGACGATCACGACCGGTTGACGGCTTTTCTCAAACAACATTCCGACTTGGCGTGGCCGCAGTATTTTGACAACAAAGGGCAAGACAACAAACTGGCGGTGAAATACGGAATCGAACTAATTCCTTTTACCGTCCTTCTTGACCGGGACGGTAAAATCATTGGCAGCGACCTGCGAGGTGAGGCGTTGGGCACCGCCGTGAAAAAAGCACTCACCGGAAAATAATTTTATTATCATTCACCATCGCGTTGGCACATTCAGATGATGATGGTTCATTGTTGCGTGAACAGTTTCATTTCAGGATGGCTGAACTTGCTATATCCGCCCGTCTGCCAGCTTTGCCACAGCCACCGCGCGGAGATGCGCGACGGCTTGGTCTGCGGCAGGTGCTGGTCGCACGTCCGGTTCATCCGCCCGCCGTTCTGCGAGCATTGCGGCCTGCCGTTCGCGGGCGAGATCACGACGACGTTTGTCTGCACCAACTGTAACGATTTGGAACTGAATTTCACTTCCGCGCGCTCGGCGGTCGTCGCCAAAGGCGTTGTGCTAGAGGCGATTCACCGCTTCAAGTATTCCCACGCGCTGTGGTTTGAAAATTTTCTTGCCGGCCTGCTCATCCGCGAGGCCGCGCCGGTGCTGGCAAAGCAAACTTGGCATTACATCGTCCCCGTGCCGCTGCATCCGGTCAAGCTGCGGGAACGCGAATTTAACCAAGCGGCGTTGCTCGCCGCGCAACTTGCCCGCGCCACGAAAATCCCCTTGCAGAAAAATATTCTCCGCCGCATACATTTCACTGCCACGCAAACTTTGCTGACACGGGACGAGCGCGCGGCAAACATGAAAAATGCCTTTGTCGTCCGCAAAGGAACCCGGCTGGTTGGAAAAAACATTGTGCTCGTGGACGATGTGTTCACCACCGGCGCGACGACGAACGCCTGCGCCCAAGCGTTGCGCGCGGCGGGCGCGGCGGAAGTCGGTGTCTGGACAGTTGCGCGCGGGCTTTGAATTTCGTAGCATCAGGCGTTCATGGATACGACTTCGTTTTTGAAGAAAACAATTGGCGGCGTGACGCAGATCGAGCCGGCTTTGACGCCGCCGCCCGCGAACTCCGAGCAGACGACTTTTGCCAAAAAGCCTAAGATTGGCGCCCACAAGTCCAAGAAACGCGAGATTCCCGAGGGGCTTTGGACGAAATGCCCGTCCTGCGACGCGATGATTTTCGACAAGGAACTGGACGAGAATCTCAAGGTCTGCCCGAAGTGCGAGCATCATTTCACCATCGGCGCGCGCGAACGCATCCATTCGCTCGTCGAGACCTGCACGTTTCAGGAGATGGACGCGGAGATGAGTAGCGTGGACATTTTGCAGTTCAAAGGCGTCGCCACCTACAAGGCCAAGCTCGAATCCTATCGTAAAAAATCCACGTTGAAGGACGCCGTCGTCACCGGCATCGGCAAGATGGGCACGCACACCGTCGCACTGGGCGTGATGGATTTTGAGTTTCTCGGCGGCTCGATGGGCTCGGTCGTCGGTGAAAAACTCACGCGCCTCATCGAGCGCGCCACGGAAGGCGGCTGGCCGGTCATCATCATTTCCACCAGCGGCGGCGCGCGCATGTATGAGGGTATGTTCAGCCTCATGCAGATGGCCAAAACGAGCGCCGCGCTCGCCTATCACGCGCAACGTCGCCTGCCCTACATCAGCATCCTCGTGAATCCCGATTACGCCGGCGTCATGGCGAGTTACGCGAGTCTCGGCGATCTGATTCTCGCGGAGCCGAAGGCGCTGATCGGTTTCGCCGGCCCACGCGTCATCAAGGACACCACGCAGGCGGAACTGCCGCCCGGCTTTCAAACTTCGGAATTTCTCCTCGACCACGGCCTTGTTGATTCCATCGTCCACCGCAAAGAAATGAAAGACCGCTTGGTGAAATATCTGGACTACTTCGCCGCCGGAAAAAGGCACGGTCACGCCTGAAACAGTGGCGGAACTCGATTCGACGTTTATTTCAGGTGTCAACTGAATCACGATGATTGACACCGCGCTTTTATTTTTGGAAATTCCCGAACCGATTTTACCAATGACATGAGCGACCAAGTCATCTCCACCGAATCCCTTTCACACGAAAACCGCACGTTCGCGCCGTCGGGAGAAGTGGTGAAGCGTGCGCTGATCAACGCGCCGGAATTCAATGCGCTTTACAAACGCTCGCTTCGCGATCCGGAAAAATTCTGGCTTGAACAGGCGAACACTTTGGAATGGTTCAAGCAACCGACGGTCGCCGGAAAATTCATCTGGGATTCGATGGCGAAAAAGATCGAACACACTTTTTTTGAAGACGGGCAGTTGAACCTGACCGTCAATTGTTTGGATCGCCACGTCAAAACCAGGCTGCGCGACAAAGTGGCGATCATCTGGCAGGGCGACGGCGAAGATGAAGTCAAACGCATCACTTACGGCGAACTGCACGCGGACGTTTGCAAATTTGCGAATGCGCTCAGATCGCTCGGTGTCCAAAAAGGCGACCGCGTGGCGATTTATATGCCGATGATTCCCGAAGCCGCCGTGGCCATGCTCGGCTGCGCGCGCATCGGCGCGATCCACTCCGTCGTATTCGGCGGGTTCAGCGCGGATTCGCTCTCGGATCGCATCAATGATTCGACGTGCAAAATTCTGATCACGGCGAACGTCTCGTTGCGCGGTGGAAAAATCATTCCGCTTAAGGCCATCGCCGACGAGGCGTTGAAAAAAACTCCGAGCATCAAGAAAGTTGTCGTCATCAAGCGCAATGACGAGCCATGCAACATCACCGCCGGTCGCGATGTCTGGTATCACGATTTGATGGCAAAAGCTTCCGCCGATTGCCCGCCGGAAAAAATGAACGCCGAGGATTTTCTGTTCATCCTTTACACGAGCGGCTCGACCGGCAAACCGAAAGGCGTCGTCCACAGCACTGCCGGTTATCTTTTATGGAGCGCCCTGACGCACAAATACGTTTTCGACATCCACGACGACGACATTTATTTCTGCACCGCCGACGTCGGCTGGGTCACCGGCCACAGCTACGTCGTTTATGGCCCGCTCTGCAACGGCGCGACGACGCTGATGTTTGAAGGCATTCCGACGTTTCCCGACGCCGGACGTTTTTGGCGCATCGTGGAAAAATTCAAGGTGACAAGTTTTTACACCGCACCGACGGCCATCCGCGCGCTCATCCGGCTCGGCGATGAATGGCCGGACAAACACGATTTAAGTTCCCTGCGCGTGCTCGGCACCGTCGGCGAACCGATCAATCCCGAAGCGTGGATGTGGTATTACAACGTGATCGGCAAAGGCCGTTGCCCGATTTCCGATACTTGGTGGCAAACGGAAACCGGCGGACATTTGATCACGCCCCTGCCCGGCGTGAACATTTTGAAACCGGGCAGCGCAGGCCGGCCATTCTTCGGCGTTGAACCGGTTGTCTTGCGCGACGACGGCACGGAATGTTCACCGAACGAAGGCGGGAAATTGTGCATCAAGAAACCGTGGCCGGGCATCATGCGCACAACGTGGGGCGACCACGAACGTTTCGTGAACACTTATTTCACGACGTTCAAAAACATGTATTTCACCGGCGACGGCTGCCGTGTGGATGCCGATGGTGATTACTGGCTGCTCGGCCGCGTGGACGATGTCGTGAACGTCTCCGGCCATCGCATCGGCACGGCGGAAGTCGAGAGCGCGCTTGTGAGCCACGCAAAAGTTGCCGAGGCCGCCGTCGCGCCCATGCCGCACGACATCAAAGGCCAGGCGCTCTACGCGTTTGTGACGTTGAAGGAAGGAATTTCCGACAGCGAAGAATTAAAAAAAGAACTCGCGCATCACGTCCGCAAGGAAATCGGCGCGATCGCCGTGCCGGATAAAATCCAATTCGCGCCCGGCCTGCCGAAAACGCGCAGCGGAAAAATCATGCGCCGCATCCTCCGCAAAATCGCCGAAAACCAGACAGACCAAATTGGTGATGTTTCCACGCTGGCCGAACCGGCGGTGGTTGAAGCGTTGGTAAAAGGGAAACAGTAAAATAATTCCTTCTCCGCGCCGGGTTTCGGCTGGCCGGAGGCCGGATGAGGCGAACCGTGAACCACGCCCCGCCCCGCCGAAGTCTGCCGAAGGCGGGAAACACGCGAACCCGAATACAATTACGCTGAAGGTGCAAAAGCACTCTTTTAATTAGCCTTACAAATAATTATTGCCTTACATTTAGATTTATGAAAGACTTTCCGAAGAAAGATGAAATAATTATGAATTCCGCCTACGTCACCTCCAAAGGCCAGTTGGTCGTTCCCTCACACATCCGGCGGCGCTACGGCATCAAGCCCGGCACGCGCATCAACTTTGTGGAAGAGGGCGACCGCATCATCTTCCAGCCCGTCACCAAGGAATACATCAATTCCTTCTGCGGCATCTTCAAGCTCAAGCCCGGCGAGAAATCCGTGGTGCAGGAACATCTGGAGGAACGCCGCGCCGAACGCGCCAAGGAAGACCGCGAATGAAGCCCACCGTGCTGGACACCTCCGCCGTGCTCGCCATGTTCTTTGCCGAACCCGGCATGGAAACCATGCGCGACCTTTTCCACAAGGCTTCCGAGGCCGACCGCCCCGTTTATATTTCCGCCGTGAACTGGGCGGAGGTGCTTTACAAGATGGAACGCAAGCACGGCCAGACCGGACTGGCAACCGCGCACAAATTTGAACGCACCACGCCGCTGGAAGCCGTGCCGGTGGATCGCGAACTCGCTGAAGCTGCCGCGCATTTGAAAAACCAATACAAGCTGGGACTGGCCGACGCCTTTGCCGCCGCGCTGGCCAAGCACAAGAAAGCCGAACTGGTGACGGCTGACCACGAATTCAAGTCCGTCGAAAAGGAAATCAAAATCAACTGGCTCGCGAAATAGGCTGCTGGCAAGATAGTCAGAACTCATGGACATTCCACGACCCGAAAAAACCTTGGTTGCGATGTTTAGGCTTTCCGATGGCACTAATCAGCCTTTGGAATACGAGGACATTGTGGTGAAATCTTGTAAGCTTTTTTTGGATGAGTTGTGGATGCTTCGCGTATTTTCAAATCGTTGTTAACCACGAGACTTGAACAACAACTCGTTCTTTGCGCGTAAACTTCAAACTGCCGGACAATGGATTGCGGTAAATGTCGTGCATCGGCAAGTCGCGAAAATTTTTTACGACAAATAAGATGAAGCGTTCCGACAATGACGAAGCGACCTCATATTCTTTCGGCGTCAGTGCGAGGCTTCCAGTTCGGTCTTGCAATCCTTTTACTTCAACAGCCAAAAATTTATCATCTGATTTGCGCGCGAGCCGGAAGTCATAGCCACAACCAAGCCGCGTTGTGTTTTCAAGAGTGTAATCTTTGAATTCTGGCAGCTTCGGCTGAATCGCTTCAAAATAATGTTCGGCTGCCAATCCGGTGATGAGTCGCTTGGCAAAAAACGCTCCGCCATCTTTCTTTTCTTCTTTGGTCTCGGTAACGCTTAATGCGTTTTCGTCGTAGTCAATGAACGATTTCAGCAAAGCTGAAAAAGTTTCAAGGTCTAGGTCTTTGTATTTTTTATAGATTTCAATGCAGTATTCGCGTCTTGGGCGTTTGTGCCAGCCTTACCGCTTGTTTGGGAAAAGCGGATCAAATTCATCCCGATAATTTTTTATCGAGGCCGGTCTCGAACCCAAGCCGTAACCAATAACATTGAACGCTTCCTGATAACTTTCAAAGCCGAGCTTTTTTCAAACCAAGCGAATCGTATTTTGACAGATATAGTCCGGCGAGAATGAGCTTTTCTCGCAAACTGATTCGTTGGGCGTCGAGGAGCATTTGGTTCAATTCATTTTCTGGCGCAAATCTTATTCAATTGCAATCGGAGCGCAATTTCCAAACACGATTCATTGGAGTTAAAACTCATGTTACGATTCATCGACCTTTGTGCAGGTGTCAGCGGACTGGGGCGTGTTGCGTTTGTGGGAACACGAGCTTGCAAAAAAGAACGCGGCGCGTTTGCTCCGACGGATTCAGCGGGCGTTGGAATAATTTCCGCAGCGCCTTCAGCGCATAAAAAGCAGCCGCCGTTGCCGAAGGCCGCCTGATGTTTGTGAACTTTCTTTGCGTGACGAAAAACTTTTCAGCATTGCGCCGCGCAATGAAGCGATTACACTCAAACCCGATGAAATTTGCTTTGATCATCCTGACGTTCACGCTGTTCGCCTTCTTCATCAGTTGGGGCATCATCGAACTGCTCAAGGGCAGCCCTTGGTTGCTCATCGCCGTCATGGGCGTGTTCTTCGGCACATTCATCCGCTACGGCTGCCGGGCGCATTGACGGGAAACAAAAGCCAGAATTTAGGAGCCAGAATCCAGATTTTTTTTGCGCAAGTGTCAGGTTCTTTTCTCGCGGTTTTTTTTCTGACTTCTGGATTGTGACTTTGACTTCTATTTCTGCGGCACGGGAAATTTCTGCTGCATCGTCGAAAGAATTTGTCCCCACGTCTGGCTCGTGCCGCTTTTCGCGCCCGCCGCAATGCCCGTCGCGTAGGCCGTGGCCGGTGAAGTCCCTTGCACCACCCACGCCGCACCGCCCAGATAAACCACGCTCGCGCCCGGCAGCGCGAGGGCGATGAAACTGCCATAGTTGGAATACGACGCGAGCTGGTTGCCCTGCGTCGCGGCGACCGCAATGACTCCGGAATCCGCCGCCGGATATGTCGGCGTGGTGACGGGCTGATTGCCCGCCGCCGCAAAAATCACAATGCCCTTGGCCTCGGCCTGCTGGATGACATCGCTCAAAATCGCACTGTCGCTCGTGCCGCCAAGACTCATGTTCAAAACCGTTGCGCCGCCGTCCACCGCCGCCTGCACGCCCAAGGCCACGTTCCAAGTCGTCGCCGTTTCGCTGTTGCCATAAACATCCACGGGCAGAATCTCCGCAGACGTGCTGCCGCCCTGCGCGGCCATGGCGCGGAGAATCGTCTCGGCCATGCTGGTCGCGTGCGTGGGATCCGTGCTGCTCAAATCCACCGTGTCGCCGGTGATGGAAATCTGCTTGAGGATAAACGGATCAAGGCTGGAACCGAGCGGCTGGATGGGCGTGTCAATCAACCCGACGATGACGTGGCCGGAATCGCCCGGTGGATTGAGCGTGAGCGAAACCGGGCCGGTCGGCGCATTGGCAATTTGTTGCGGCGCGGGCGGCGGATCGAGAATGTAATTGTATTCGACCGCAGCCACGGCGGGATTGAATTGTAACTGGCCAAGCGCGGCGTCCGTCGCGGCGGCGTCACCAAATTGCAGCCGGTAAATTCCCAGCTTGTCGTCGCGCCCGATGACTTTTGCGCCGAGGGATTTCGCCAGTGCATCAATGTCCGTGCCCGGTTTCACTTTCAAGATCAATTCATTGGCGACGTGCCTGGCCGCCGTCATTTTATTGGTGGTCGCAGCGACATTCACACACTGCGTCGCCGCGCGCACGGTGGTGGCGAAAACGTAAAGATGATCCGCTTCGTTGGTTTTCGGCACGAAGGCAAAATTCAAGTCGCCGAGCAATTTCTTCAACGCCTCGCCGGAAGTCAGGTTCGCAAATTTCACATCGGCCTTCCGGTCAATGCCCGGCTCCACAAAAATATGCCAGCCGGTCTGGTGCGCGATGTCCGTGAGGAGCGGCCACAGCGCCTCGCCGTGAACATCGGCGCTGACCTCGTCACCGGCGGTTTGCCAGACGATGGAATTCGTCGCCGCGTTCGCGCCCGCGAACACGACACCGCCGAAAAGCAGCATGAGCAGCGAAATGGTTTTGACGCGGAACAACATTGAATTGATGATTGGATGACGCGGCGGCCAAAACGTTCACACAATTATTTCTTCAAGACGGATTTGACCCAGTCCTGATTGTCCAGATACCAGCGAATCGTCTCGCGGATGCCATCCTCGAACTTGTGAGCGGGCGTCCACCCAAGCTCGCGCTGAATCTTCGTCGCGTCAATGGCATAACGGCGGTCGTGGCCGGCGCGGTCTTTGACGAACGAAATCAATTTGCGGGAATTGCCGCCAAGCGGCGGCGCAAATTCATCAATCGCATCGCAGATTAATTCGACGATGTGCAGGTTTGCCCATTCGTTGTGACCGCCGATGTTGTAAGTCTCGCCGAGTTTGCCTTTTTGCAGAACCGTCCAGAGCGCCTCGGCATGGTCGCGAACGTAAAGCCAGTCGCGCACATTCATGCCATCGCCATAAACAGGAATGGGCTTGCGCGCGAGGACATTTTGGATGATGACGGGAATCAATTTTTCGGGAAATTGAAACGGGCCGTAATTGTTCGAGCAATTCGTGATGACCGTCGGCAAACCGTAAGTGTGATGATACGAGCGGACAAGAAAATCGCTGGAGGCCTTGCTCGCGGAATACGGCGAGTTCGGCGCATAAGGCGTCGTCTCGGTAAAAAGCCCCGTCGCGCCGAGCGAGCCGTAAACTTCATCGGTCGAGACGTGGTGAAAACGATACTTGGATTCTGGATTTAACCAAACGGCGCGACAGGCTTCGAGCAAATTGAAAGTGCCAAGAATATTGGTCGTGATGAAATCGCCCGGCCCGGTGATCGAGCGGTCCACATGCGATTCCGCTGCGAGGTGCATCACATGCGTGATGGCGTGCTTCTCCACGACTTGCAACGTCGCCGCCTTGTCACGCAAATCCACTTTCTCAAAAAAGTATTTTTTATTTCCGGAAACTTTCTCCAGATTCGCCAGATGCCCCGCGTACGTGAGACAATCCAGATTGACGAGCTTCGCGATACGCGCGTCGCCAATGACGTGCTGGATCAAATTGGAGCCAATGAAGCCCGCGCCACCGGTGATTAACAAGTTCATGGTTGAAATTTATTCCGGCTTCCAATTTATCAGCGAGTCTTCCAGCGCCGCTTCGACGCCGCGAATCTTGACGCCCGCCGCGAGCAGCTTGGAAACGTCCATCACGCAGTTCGAGCGCGGCGTCTTGGCCGCCTGCCGGTAAAATTCCTCGTCGTTTTTCCAGAATTCAAATTTGCGCGCCGGCTTCAGATATTTCTCGATCTGCTCCACGACGTGACGCGTTGTCACATAACCGGGATTCGTGACGTTGTAGATGCCGAACGGCGCGCGCAGTTCCCAAGTGTCGAGGCACGCCTTCACAAAATCCGCGCGGTGCGAAATTGAATTCACATTTTCATAAACCTTCGCGTAGCGCTGCACCTTGCTCAAATAATTCCGCTTGTTATCAAATTCGTCGAACGGAATCCGCAGCCGCCAGACGTAACTTTGGCCAATGCCGGCAATGGCTTCCTCGCTCAGCGCCTTCGTGCCGCTGTAAAAACTGCACGGCTGGTCGCGAAAGGAAAAATTCGGCGCGTCTATCTCGTTATAACCAAGAATGGCGGCGGATTTATTCTCCGCCAGCACGTGCAGCTCCGGCTTGGTCATGTCATTTTCCACGCGTACCTTTTCGTTCTCCGAAATTTTTGCACCGCTGTAAATGCAGCCGGAGGAAACGTGACCCCACGGGATTCCCGCCGCCGCGCATGCGTGCGCAATCGTCTGCGGCAACAGAGTATTGCCGACGAGTGTACCCGCCTTGTCCAACTCACACGCGTCCACGTTCGGCTTGCCGGTGTAACCTGCAGCATTGATGACAAATTCAGGTTCATATGAATCCAAAAAATCCAACAGCTTTTCAAAGTTGGTATAATCAGTCTCCTTTCGCGAAAGAGACATGAACGAAGTTTTGCGCCGCTGCAATTCTTTTGCGAACGCTTCGCCGATGTAACCTGATGCGCCGAGAAGCAAGATCATGATTTTATTTTTGCAGACGTTTCACTTCGGCCACGACTTCGTTTTCCAGATAAGTCCGGTATTCGCAGTTCGGCATCGCGCCGACAATTTTTTCCAGTTGTGTGAGCGAAACAAAACGCTGGCGGAACGCGGCCTCTTCGGGACAGCCGATCTTTATGCCCGCGCGCCTTTCAATCGTCTGCACATATGCGCTCGCCTCGTGCAGGCTGCTGCTCGTGCCGGCGTCCAGCCACGCGAACCCGCGCGCCAACCGCTGCACGCGCAACGCGCCGCGCTTGAGATATTCCACGTTCACGGCGGTGATCTCCAGTTCGCCGCGCGCCGACGGTTTCAAATTTTTGGCGATGGAAATAATTTCGTTGTCGTAAAGGTAAAGTCCCGGCACGGCGTAATTGCTTTTCGGCTGATGCGGTTTTTCTTCGATGGAGACAGCCCTGCCATCCGCATCGAACTCGACGACGCCATAGCGTTCCGGATCGTTGACGTGATAACCGAAAATCGCCGCGCCAGATTTAAATTCCGCGAAAGCCCTGTAAAACGAATCGCCGCCGTAAAAAATATTGTCGCCGAGAATCAACGTCACGTTGTCCTTGCCGATGAAACTTTCGGCGATCAGAAACGCCTGCGCTATGCCCGCCGGTTTGGCCTGCTCGCGGTAATCAATCGTCACGCCAAAACGCGAGCCGTCACCGAGCAGTTGCTGGAAGCGCGGCAGATCGTGCGGCGTGGAGATGAGGCACAGCTCGCGAATGCCGCCCTCGATGAGCGTCGTGAGCGGATAATAAACCATCGGCTTGTCAAAAACCGGCTGGAGTTGTTTGCTCGCGACGAGCGTGAGCGGATACAGCCGCGAGCCGGTGCCGCCAGCGAGGATGATGCCTTTCATTTGTGACAGCGTAAAATTTGCCGGGGAATTTCACCAACAAAAAAGCCGCGCTTTTCAACGCGGCTTGAAAGGGAACCGGAATCAGTTCGGCACGGCATCCTGCGCCGCCGGCTTTTGATTGAAAAGCAATTTATCCTGATCGGCGGTGACTTGAATAAGGTCGCCCTCGTGCAACGCGCCCTTGAGAATTTCCTCGGCAAGCGGGTCTTCAAAGTAGCGCTCGACCGCGCGGCGCATCGGACGCGCGCCGTATTGCGGGTCGTAGCCTTTTTCGACCAGCAGATCCTTGGCCTTGTCATCGAGCTCCAGCCTGAGGTTTTTCTTCCGCAATCGTTCCAGAACTTTTTCCACTTCCAGACTCAAAATCTGGATGAGGTCGGGCTTCGTGAACGAGCGGAACACGATCAGGTCGTCCAGCCGGTTCAAAAATTCCGGGCGGAACGTTTTTTTGGACTCTTCCAAAACCCGTTCGCGGGCTTTTTCGTAGGTGGCCTCGTCGGTGATCGGCGCGAAGCCGAGCGTAGACGATTTCCGTAGCGTCTCCGAACCGACGTTCGAGGTCATCAGGATGATCGTGTTGCGGAAATTCACGATGCGTCCCATGCTGTCGGTCAATTTGCCTTCTTCCAAAATCTGCAACAGCATATTCCACACGTCGGGATGCGCCTTCTCGATTTCATCGAACAGCACGACAGAATACGGGTTGCGCCGGACTTTCTCCGTGAGCTGTCCGCCCTCTTCGTAGCCGACATAACCGGGCGGCGATCCGACGAGGCGCGACACGTTGAATTTTTCCATATATTCGCTCATGTCCAATTGGATGAGCGATTTCGTATCGCCGAACATCTGTTCCGCGAGCGTCTTGGCCAAAAGCGTTTTTCCAACCCCCGTCGGGCCAAGCAACAGAAAAGTGCCAATCGGACGGCGCGGGTCTTTTAAATCCGCGCGCGAACGCTTTAGCGCCTTGCACAACGCGGAAACCGCCTCGCGCTGGCCGACGACAACCTTTTCCATCTCGGTCTCAACCGTGAGCAGACGCGCCATTTCGTCCTGCCCCATGCGCCGGAGCGGAATGCCCGTCCACTTTGAGACGACGTGCAAGATTTCTTCCTCACCGACCACGACGCGTTTTTCATCGCCTTTCGCGCGCCATTCCTTAAGCAAGGTTTCCAGCTTGTCCTTCGCCTGTTTTTCCTGGTCGCGCATTTTCGCCGCGCCCTCGAAATCCTGATTTTTAATCGAGCTTTCCTTTTTGCCCTTGATGACTTCGATCTCGGCTTCCTGCGCCTTGATTTCCGGCGGACGCGTCATCGTCGCAATGCGCGCGCGCGAACCAGCCTCGTCCAAGACGTCAATCGCCTTGTCCGGCAAAAACCGGTCGGTGATGTAGCGGTCAGACAGCTTCACGGAAGCTGCCACGGCATCGTCGGTGAACTCGGCCTTGTGATGCTCCTCGTATTTGTGGCGCAGGCCTTTCAAAATCGCAATCGCGTCTTCAATCGAAGGTGCCTCGACTTTCACCGATTGAAAACGGCGTTCCAGCGCGGCGTCTTTCTCGATGTATTTGCGATACTCGTTCAACGTCGTCGCGCCAACGCACTGCATCTCGCCGCGCGAGAGTGCCGGCTTGATGATGTTGCTGGCGTCCATCGTGCCTTCCGCCGAACCCGCGCCGACAATCGTGTGCAATTCGTCAATGAACAAAATAATATTTTTCGCACGGCGGATTTCGTCCATGACCGCTTTGATGCGCTCTTCAAACTGACCGCGATACTTAGTGCCCGCAACCATCAATGCCAAATCCAAAGTGATGACGCGCTTGTGCAATAAAATTTCCGGCACGTTGCCTTTGACGATTTCCTGCGCCAGACCTTCAACGATGGCCGTTTTGCCAACGCCCGCTTCGCCCAAGAGAACCGGATTATTCTTCGTGCGGCGGCAAAGAATCTGGATGACGCGCTCGATTTCGCTCGCGCGACCGATGACCGGATCCATGTCGCCCTTGCGCGCGATTTCCGTAAGGTCGCGGCCGAAGGCTTTTAGCGCGGGCGTTTTGACTTCGCCTTTTTTCTCGCCCGCAGTTCCAGGAGTTGGCTTTTCCGCAACCGGTTCGCCCGGCGGTGCTTCCTCGCCCGGCGGCGCGGCAAAATTCGGGTCAAGCTCCTTCAAGACGCGCTGCCGCGCTTCTTCAATGTCCACGTCCAGCGCGCGCAACACTTTTGCCGCCACGCCATCGCCTTCGCGCAACAGGCCGAGCAGCAGATGTTCCGTGCCGACGTAAGTGTGGTTGAGATTTTTCGCTTCCTTCTGCGCGAGCGCGATGACTTTTTTCACACGCGGCGTGTAAGGGATGTTGCCGATCATTTTCTGATCCGGCCCGCTGCCGACCTGCTTCTCCACCTCAATGCGCACGCTGTCGAGGTCAATGCCCATGCTTTGCAGCACGTTGACGGCGACGCCCTGCCCCAATTTGATCAGGCCGAGCAACAGATGCTCGGTGCCGAGAAAGTTGTGGTTCAATCGGTCGGCTTCTTTGCGCGCGAGCGCGAGCACCTGCTGCGCGCGCGGCGTGAAATTACTCATGGCTTCATCGCTCATATTGTCCTTATTTTGCTACGAGTCGGCTGATTTGTCCAATGACAACCGGAAAAAATCTGCCGCCGGTCGAATCATTTTAGCAACGGCGAATCCGCCGAACGTTCGACCAAATGCAACAAATTCCCCTCGCCGTCCGCAAAAAACAAAACTTTGCCGCCGCCCGCCGCCGGGCGGATTTCCTCGGTAAATTTTACGCCGCGCGCTTCCAATTCCAATTTCGCCGCAGCCAGCGACGGCACGCGTAACGCAAGATGACGGAATCCGGCGAGCTTGTTGTTGCCGCGTTCGGCCGGCGGCGCGGCGGCCTGATAAATCTCAAACCAGACATCGCCCAGGGAAATCAGGCACGTCGGCGGGTTCTCGCCGTTGTTAAAAACTTCACGCGCGCCGAGCACGCGTTCATACCATTTTTTCAGCCCGACTGGATTGGCGGCGGGAATCGCAATGTGTTCGACAAAAATATCCATGACGGAATTAAAAATTAAAAACACAAAATTAAAAACTAAATTTACGCTTTAATTTGCAGTTCACTAGCGCGAAAAAATTTGCGAGACTTGAACACATTACTTTATGCAAATTGATTCCCTGCTCCGCCAACGACTCATCTGCGTCGCGGTCATTGACCATGCGGACGGCGCCGTGCCACTGGCCGAAGCCTTGCTCGCCGGCGGGCTGAATTGCATCGAGGTCACGTTTCGAACGGCGGGCGCGGCGGATTCCATTGCACGCATCCGCAAAAGCGTGCCACAAATTTACGTCGGCGCGGGAACTTTGCTGACCGCTGACCAAGTCAAACAGGCCATGGACGCCGGCGCGCAATTCGGCGTCTCGCCCGGCCTGAGCGAAATTGTTTCGACCACCGCGCAAAAAAATGATTTTCCACTGTTCCCCGGCGTCATCACGCCGACGGAAGTCATGCGCGCGTTGGAACTCGGCTGGCAGCATCTGAAATTTTTTCCGGCGGAAACGTTCGGCGGCGTTAACGCGCTGAAAGCGTTGAGCGGCCCGTTCGGCCACACCGGCGTGAAATTTATCCCGACCAGCGGCATCACGGCGGTGACGCTGCCGAATTATCTGGCACTCCCGCAAGTCGCGGCGATTGGCGGATCATGGATGGCCGAGCGCAAACTCGTCGCCGAAAAATCGTGGGGCAAAATCACCGCGCTCACGGCGGAGGCGATAAAAATAATCGCGGCGGCAAAAATTTAGCCGCGCTCCCGCCTCAAAAAAACTTCAGCGTCCCAGCCAGCCGCCGTCAATGTTCAGCACCGCGCCGTTCAGATAATCGGAATCGCCCGACGCGAGAAAAACGCAGCCGCCCGCGATGTCTGCCGCCGCGCCCCAGCGACCTTCGGGGATGCGATCCAAAATTGCCCGGTTGCGCACCGGGTCTTCGCGCAGCGCCTTGGTATTTTCCGTGGCGATGTAGCCGGGCGCGATGGCGTTGACGTTGATTCGTTCCTTCGCCCACTCATTTGACAAGGCTTTCGTCACGCCCGCGATCGCGTGTTTGCTCGCGGCATAGGCGGGAACCGTGATGCCGCCTTGAAATGACAGCAATGACGCGATGTTCACCAATTTGAGCCGCGAATTTTCCGGCGCTTTCGCGCGACTGGTTTCAATCCACCATTTGCCAACAGCTTGCATCAAAAAAAATGGCGAATTCAAATTCGTCGCGATGACGGCGTTCCAGTCGGCTTCCGAAAAATCTTTGGCCGGTGCGCGGCGGATGATGCCGGCATTGTTCACCAGCACGTCAATTTTTCCCGTCTTCGCCAAAATTTGCGCGACGACTTCGGCGGATTCTTGTTGCGTGCCCGTGCCGAGATCGGCGTTGTGCGCGATGAATTTGCCGCCAGCTTTTTCAACGGCCGCGCCAGTTTCCGCCAAGTCGCTGCGCGCAACGCCAACAACCGTCGCGCCTTCTTTTGCAAACGCCACACAAATTGCCTGACCAATGCCACGGCTCGCGCCGGTAACGACCATAACTTTGTTTTTAAATTTCATAAATTGGTAGGGCGACGCTGCTGCGTCGCCGAAATTAGGGCTGCGCAGCAACGCAGCCCTACCGATTAAAATTACCGCAAATCCGCCGGCTTCACCGCGTCCATATCGTCGAACACCTGATTTTCGCCGGCCATGCCCCAGATGAATTTGTAATTACCCGTGCCGACGCCAAAGTGCATGGACCAGTTCGGCGACAACGCCACTTCCTCGTTGTGCAAAAAAACGTGGCGCGTCTCCGAGGGTTCGCCGAAAAAGTGCGAAAGAATTTTGTCGCCGAGGTCGAAGTAAAAATAAATTTCCGTGCGCCGCCAGTGCGTGTGCGGCGGAAACGAATTCCAAACATTGCCCGGTTCGAGCGCGGTCAGGCCCATCACAAGCTGACAGCTTTGGATGCCGCCTTGATGGATGAATTTATAAATCGTGCGCTTATTAGAAGTTTCCTGCGCCCCAAGATTCACCGGCGCGGCGTCGGCGGATTTCATCATCGCCGCCGGATGCGCGGCGTGCGCGGGACAACTCAAGAAATAAAATTTGGCGGGCTTTTTTTTGTCCGCGCTTTCAAACGAAACAGATTTTGTTCCCAGCGGCAGATAAACGCAGTCGAGTTTTTCGAGCGAAAAAGTTTTGCCATTCGCAATGACTTTTCCCACCCCGCCGACGTTAATCGCGCCGAGTTCACGATGTTCGAGAAAAAACGCGCGGCCGGTTTCCTTGTGGTTTGGCAGTTCAATAGGTTTGTCCGTCGGCATCACACCGCCAACAAAAAGCCGGTCGAGATCAGTGAAATGGCCAGTGATTTCGCCCGGCACAAAAAGATTTGTGATTTGAAACGTATCGCGCAGTTCTTGCGTGGACATCCCGATCAAGTCCTGCGGACGCGGCGTGCGGCGGATGAGAGATTCAAACATGGAGTGAGTATGGCAGAAAATAAAACGACCGACAAGAATTTGCCGTGAGCTGATAGGCGGAATCCCATCGCGGCGCATTTTGCCGCTGCCCATTTCATCTTCACTCGCCCAGTTGCTTTTTTACTTCGTTGAGCAACTGCTGATACGGCCCCTTGCGCAATGGACGCATTTGCGAGTCGCCTTCAAAAACCGGATCATCCTCGCGGGCAAGCATCCACGCACTGCAAGTGACGATGACGGAATTATCCGGCTGCAACCGCGTCGTCACCATCGCCTTCACCGTGACCGTGTCGGTGAACACATAGCTCCCGTAAATCAGCTTGTCCATGCCGCTGCCGTTGTGCGTGAACTCAAGGTCGTCGCCCGCAGCCAAACCGCTCTTGAAACCGTGGGCTAGGAACACCTTGGTCACCGCTTTTTGAACTTCGTCCGGCGTGCGGTTAAAAATGGTTACGGCGGCGATATTTTTCTCCGGCGGCCCGCTGTAAGTCTGGCAACCGCTCGCGGCCAGCCAGACGCCGGCCAGCAGGCAAAAAAACGCCCGGCCATAATTTCGTCCTGAAGTTTCAACGCGCATCGATTCGCATGAAGTATTTCACCCCGACCTGATGGCGTCCAGCCCCGGCTAAAATAAAAAATGCATCTTCGCCCGCATCAACCCCGCAGCCGCTATTGCCTTGACCTTCCAGCCGGCACTTGTTCCGATAGGCTCAAGAGCCACACTTTATGAAAGCACGATATATTCTTAACTCGCTTTTCAGCATTGTTCTGGCCGGACAACTCACGTTGCCAGCTCAGGCGGCGGATTCGCCAAAAAAACTGCTTGTAGTCACGACGACGACCGGCTTCCGGCACAGCTCGATTCCGACGGCAGAAAAGATTTTGTTGCAGCTCGCGCAGACCAGCGGCGAGTTCACGGTGGAATTTGTCGAACAGCCACCGGGTCATCCAACCACGGGCTTTCCGCCAAAATTAACAACGGATGCGAGTGACGCGGACAAGGCGGCGGAGGCGAAATGGAACGCGGCCTTGAGTGCGGTGCTGCAAAAACTTTCGCCGGAAAATCTGAAATATTACGACGGCGTGGTTTTCGCGAGCACCACGGGCGATCTGCCAATCCCAGACCCGCAGGGCTTTCTCGACTGGATCAAGGCCGGCCATGCGTTCATCGGCATCCACGCGGCGGCCGACACGTTTCATGGCTGGCCGGGCTACATCGAGATGCTCGGCGGGGAATTCAAGCATCACGGCCCACAGGTGAGAGTGGACTGTTTGAACCAGGACCCGGAAAATCCCGCGACGGCGCACCTACCAGCAGTATGGACGATTTCGCAGGAGGAAATTTACCAGTTCAAAAATTACGACACGACGAAAGTCCATGAGCTGCTTATTTTGGATCGGCATCCAGAAAACGGTTCCACCGGACATTTTCCGGTTGCGTGGTGCAAACCTTACGGCAACGGCAGGGTGTTCTACACGTCGCTCGGTCATCGCGAAGACATTTGGGACGCCGACCCGGCCATCCCCGACCGCCGAAATGACGCCGCCATCAGCCAAGCGTATCAGCAGCATCTGCTCGGCGGCATCAAATGGGCGCTGGGTTTGAAGAAATAATTTGTCCGCCATCCGCGCACAATCACCAAAAATTTAAAACGGGTGGACGAACTGAAGCTTTAGCTGTCTATGGTTTTTGGCGGTTCATTTTTGGCTGTCATCATGACGGCCTATGCTTGGTTCACAGCTTTGCATTTCGCAAACGGAGCGCGTTGGTGATGACCGAAACGGAACTCAAACTCATCGCCGCGCCCGCGATGACGGGACTGAGAAGCAAACCAAAAAACGGATAAAGCAAACCCGCCGCGATAGGAATGCCCAGCGCGTTATATGCAAACGCGAAAAAAAGATTCTGCCGTATGTTCCGCATCATCGCACGGCTCAATACGATGGCCTGAGCGATGCCGCGCAGATCGCTTTTAACTAGCGTGATACCGGCGCTTTCCATCGCCACGTCCGTACCCGTGCCCATCGCGATGCCGACGTGCGCGGCGGCGAGCGCGGGCGCGTCGTTGATGCCATCGCCCGCCATTGCCACGATTTGACCTTGTTGTCGTAATTGCTGAATACGCTCGTGTTTTTCCTGCGGCGCAACGCCCGCTTCGACTTGATCTAGTCCGAGTTTTTTGGCGACGGCGTTCGCGGTGCGCTCGTTGTCGCCGGTAAGCATGATAATTTTCAAACCCAGCTTGTGCAGTTGCGCGATGGCTTCGGGCGTGGAGGTTTTAATCGGATCGGACACGGCAAGAATTCCCACAGCTTTTCTATTGATGGCGACGAACATCACGCTTTGTCCCTCCGCCTGCAATGTTGTCGCCTTGGTTTCGACGTTTTCCAAATCGAGAATGCCGCGCGCTTGCAAAAATTTTAATTGGCCAACGACGATTTCGCGTCCGCCGATTTTTCCGACGACCCCACCCCCGGTCATAGAATTAAAATCAGTGGCGGGTTGCAATTTTACATTGCGTTCTTTCGCGCCATGCACAATCGCGGCCGCGAGCGGATGTTCGCTGTTTTGTTCCACTGACGCGGCGGCAAGCAGCAATTCATCTTCCGTCACGCCGTTGACCGGAACAATTTGCGCCAGGCGTGGTTTGCCTTCGGTGAGCGTGCCGGTTTTGTCCACGACGACGGTGGTGACGCGTTCCAAAATTTCAATAGCTTCAGCATTGCGAATCAAAATGCCCGCCTGCGCGCCGCGCCCGATGCCGACCATCACGGACATTGGCGTGGCGAGTCCGAGCGCGCACGGACACGCGATGATCAGCACGGCGACCGCGTTGACAATGGCGTGCGCAAAACGCGGCTGCGGTCCGAGCCAAATCCAAACGATGAACGTCAACACCGCGACGGCCAACACCGTTGGAACGAAATAGCCGGCAACTTTATCCGCCAACGCCTGAATCGGCGCGCGGCTGCGTTGCGCGTCGGCGACCATTTTGACGATGCGCGCGAGCACAGTTTCGCTGCCGACGTGTTCGGCTTGCATCATAAAACTGCCGGTGGTGTTCAACGTACCGCCGGTCATCTTGTCGCCGGCAATTTTTTCCACGGGAATCGGCTCGCCGGAAATCATGGATTCGTCCACGGAAGTTTTGCCGTCGAGCAAAATGCCGTCCACGGGAATTTTTTCGCCGGGCCGCACGCGCAATTTTTCCCCGACTTCAACCGATTCGAGCGGCACGTCGCGTTCTTCGCCGGCTTGCACCACGCGCGCAGTTTTCGGCGCAAGATTCAGCAACGCGCGCAGGGCGCTGCCGGTTTTGCTCCGCGCGCGCAATTCAAGAACCTGACCCAGCAGCACGAGCACGACAATCACCGCCGCCGCTTCGAAATAAATCCCTACTTTTCCATCCGGCGCAAATGAACTGGAAAATGCACCCGGAAAAATCATCGCGATCGCGCTGAATAAATAAGCCGTGCCAACGCCAATTGAGATGAGCGTGAACATATTCAATTGGCGCGTGACGATTGAATTCCAGCCGCGATTGAAAAACGGCCACGCTGCCCACAGCACGACTGGAGTCGCGAGCGCAAATTGAATCCAACGCGACGCGTCACCCATCGCCCAGTGCGCGTGGTGAAGCGACGGAATCAAATGCGCCATCGCGAGCAGAAAGACCGGCAGCGCGAGCGCGCCGCCAATCCAGAATCGGCGCGTCATATCGGCAAGTTCAGGATTTTCTGTCTCGACGACCGAAACAGTTTCTAGTTCCAGCGCCATCCCGCACTTCGGACAGTTGCCCGGATGATCTTGCCGCACTTCCAAGTGCATCGGACAAGTATAAATAACCTTGCCCAGCGGCTTCGCTTCGAGCTTCGCGACCTGAGGTGCGGCTAAAAAAATTTCGCGGCAATGTTCGCTGCAAAAATAAAATGCCTGGCCGTCGCGCTCGGCATGGAGCGACGTCGTTTCGTCCACCGTCATTCCGCAAATGGGGTCTTTGGCTGTTTTAATGTTCATCGCAATCAAATTAATCACTGCGGCGACCTCGCCATGAGATGTAACCCTACTCTAATTTCATGAAGTCTCAATGCCGTCGCGTTTCAAATCATTTTCCAGCGCAATGTCGGAAACCCTGCCAGTGGGATTTTGATGCCAATCTGCCTTTGCGTTGTCGGCGGGAATTCAACCACGAACTTTTAGCAGCGGGAACATTTCGCTTAATGTTAAGTGGCGAAAACTGGCTCCAGAGGAAGGACTCGCCTGACTTTGACCATTCAGTTGCTTTAGAATAGCTGATTTTATTGGGGTTTCAAGCAGAATCATTTTTAACCCACCAGAATTTTTTACTATTTTTCACCCCTTTCACTGACACTTTCACTGACAGTAAATGTGGACTCACAACCGCCGCAATGAAACCGAGGCGCATGTTTAATTCTCTAATCACTGTCACACAAAATCAGCCCGTATCAAACGGACTCCGCACCCCCAACCCCGGCTTCTGCATCACATGGGTATAAATCTGCGTCGTCGTCACACTCTTATGACCCAGCAAATCCTGCACGGTGCGGATGTCATAACCATTCTCCAGCAGATGCGTCGCGAACGAATGCCGCAACGTGTGGCACGTCGCCGGTTTCGTAAACCCCGCTAGTTTCACCGCCGACTGGATCACCCGTTGAATGCTGGTCTCATGCAAGTGATACCGCTTGCGCTGGCCGTCCAGCGGGTCGCGCGAAATTTGCGCCCCCGGCCAGAACCATTGCCAGCCCCATTCCAATTCCGCCTTGGGATACTTCACCTTCAACGCCCCCGGCAACGCCACCGCCCCCAAACCCTCCGCCAAATCCCTTTCATGCAACAACCGCACCCGCTCCAAATGCTCTTGAAGGCCGGCCCGTAGCGCCTCCGGCAACATCGTCACCCGATCCTTGTCCCCCTTGCCTCCGCGCACGATGATCTGCCCGCGCTCAAAATCCACATCTTTCACTCGCAGCCGCAAACCCTCCATCAACCGCAAGCCCGTCCCATACAAAAACTGGAAAAACAGCCGGTATTTTGGCGGCAACGCCGTCCAGAGCCGCTGCACTTCTGCCTTCGACAACACCACCGGCACTCGCGGCAATCGCTTTGCCCGCTCCACCCCATCCAACAACGCAAACTCCCGCCCGATCACATGACGGTAAAGAAACACCAGCGCATTCAACGCTTGATTCTGCGTCGCCGCCGAAACCTTCCCACGCACCGCCAAATCCGTCAGAAACGCCCGCACCTCCGGCTCCCCCATGTCCCGCGGATGCCGCTTGCCCTGAAACAAAATGAACCGCTTGATCCAATCCAAATAAGCCTGCTCCGACCGCAACGCCAGCCGCCGGAACCGCGTCACCTCCCGGCACTGCTCCATGAATTTAAGCTGCGGATTAGGCACAAACCGCTCCAACGGCGGATTCAGCCTTTGTGTTTGTAAAAAATCACTGCTCACCCTGCGTAAATAAGCTGGACAAAAGCCAAAAGCAACGCTAAAAAAGTCTCAAAGACCATTGGTTATCACTTATGAATAGGCCGCGAAACTTCAACCCACTACTCTGTTAGGCCACATTACACACCACATATGAAACAAATCAGTGCATCTATCATCGTTCTAGCTGCCGCTATTGTCATAGTTGGCAGCTCTCATTTCGACGGGCGCGGCGCGCCAGTTATTTTTGGCATCG
>Ga0302280_1000171_pt1 | contig 56340 bp, 54 predicted proteins | sample III_Fen_E1_1_FD_198771 | JGI IMG/M metagenome (GOLD analysis project Ga0302280, IMG submission 198771) | Peat permafrost microbial communities from Stordalen Mire near Abisko, Sweden - III_Fen_E1_1 | ecosystem: Environmental > Terrestrial > Soil > Wetlands > Permafrost | place: Sweden: Abisko... | reverse complement strand
ATCTTCAGGAAGTACAGGTCCATATGAAGGTCAGACAAGTGGTATTCCAGATGATCCAAATCCTAAACAAGGTGATCAATGGATAAATTTAATGACAGGTGAAACATTTATCTATCAGAACGGTAAATGGACAATGATACCATGTTGTGGTTCAAAGAATATTTTAGGATCATCAGGAGCCACAGGACCATATAATGGACAAACAAGTGGAATACAAGATGATCCAAATCCGAATGAAGGAGATATTTGGATTAATCATGTAACAGGTGAAACATTTATTTATCAAAATGGAAAATGGACATCAACACCTTTGGGATTACAAGGAGCTGTTGGTGCTCAAGGATATCAAGGATTTCAGGGATTTCAAGGATATCAAGGATTTCAAGGATATCAAGGATTTCAAGGATTTCAAGGATTTCAAGGATTTCAAGGAATGGATGGTGCTGCTGCAATGATGGGAATGACTGGATATCAAGGATTTCAGGGATTTCAGGGATTTCAGGGATATCAAGGATTTCAGGGATATCAAGGATTTCAAGGATTTCAAGGATTTCAAGGATTTCAAGGAATGGATGGAGCTGCAGCAATGATGGGAATGACTGGATACCAAGGATTTCAAGGATCGCAAGGCTTTCAAGGATTTCAAGGATTTCAAGGACTTCAAGGATTTCAAGGATTTCAAGGATTTCAAGGATTTCAGGGGTTTCAAGGAATGGATGGAGCTGCGGCGATGATGGGAATGACTGGATATCAAGGATTTCAAGGCTTTCAGGGCTCCCAGGGATTCCAAGGATTCCAAGGATTCCAAGGATTTCAAGGTTTTCAAGGTTTTCAGGGATTCCAAGGATTTCAAGGATTTCAAGGATTCCAAGGATTTCAAGGATTTCAAGGAACTCAAGGATTTCAAGGATTTCAAGGATTCCAAGGATTCCAAGGCTTTCAAGGAACTCAAGGAACTCAAGGATTTCAAGGATTCCAAGGATTCCAAGGATTCCAAGGCTTTCAAGGAACTCAAGGATTCCAAGGAGCTAAAGGCTTTCAAGGATTCCAAGGATTCCAAGGCTTTCAAGGATTCCAAGGATTTCAAGGCTTCCAAGGATTCCAAGGATTCCAAGGATTTCAAGGATTTCAAGGCTTTCAAGGCTTTCAAGGCTTTCAAGGATCTCAAGGATTCCAAGGATTTCAAGGATTTCAAGGATTCCAAGGATTCCAAGGATTTCAAGGATTTCAAGGCTTTCAAGGATTCCAAGGCTTTCAAGGATTCCAAGGCTTCCAAGGATTTCAAGGTTTTCAAGGATTCCAAGGAGCTCAAGGATTCCAAGGGTTTCAAGGATTCCAAGGATTCCAAGGATTCCAAGGATTCCAAGGAGCTCAAGGCTTCCAAGGATTTCAAGGCTTCCAAGGCTTCCAAGGATTTCAAGGATTACAAGGGTTTCAAGGATTCCAAGGATCTCAAGGCTTTCAAGGATTCCAAGGATTCCAAGGAGCTCAAGGCTTTCAAGGATTTCAAGGCTTTCAAGGATTTCAAGGATTTCAAGGATTTCAAGGATTTCAAGGCTTCCAAGGCTTCCAAGGATTTCAAGGATTACAAGGGTTTCAAGGATTCCAAGGATCTCAAGGCTTTCAAGGATTTCAAGGATTTCAAGGATTTCAAGGATTTCAAGGATTTCAAGGATTTCAAGGATTGCAAGGTTTCCAAGGAGCTCAAGGCTTTCAAGGATTTCAAGGATTTCAAGGCTTTCAAGGCTTTCAAGGCTTTCAAGGAGCTCAAGGATTCCAAGGATTTCAAGGATTTCAAGGATTCCAAGGATTCCAAGGATTTCAAGGATTTCAAGGATTTCAAGGCTTTCAAGGATTGCAAGGCTTTCAAGGAGCTCAAGGATTCCAAGGCTTTCAAGGATTTCAAGGCTTTCAAGGATTTCAAGGATTGCAAGGCTTTCAAGGAGCTCAAGGATTCCAAGGCTTTCAAGGATTTCAAGGCTTTCAAGGATTTCAAGGAATGAATGGTGCGGCAGCAATGATGGGAATGACTGGACATCAGGGAAGTCAAGGATTTCAAGGATTTCAAGGATTTCAAGGCTTTCAAGGATTCCAAGGCTTTCAAGGCTTTCAAGGATTTAAAGGATTTCAAGGATTTCAAGGCTTTCAAGGAATGGATGGAGCAGCAGCAATGATGGGTATGACTGGATATCAAGGCTTTCAAGGATTTCAAGGATTTCAGGGAATGAATGGAGCAGCTGCTATGATGGGGTTGACTGGTCATCAAGGAGCTCAAGGAGCTCAAGGATTTCAAGGATTTCAAGGATTTCAAGGATTTCAAGGATTTCAAGGATTTCAAGGATTTCAAGGATTTCAAGGATTTCAAGGATTTCAAGGATTTCAAGGTTTTCAAGGTTTTCAAGGTTTTCAAGGAGCTCAAGGATTTCAAGGTTTTCAAGGTTTTCAAGGATTTCAAGGATTTCAAGGATTTCAAGGATTCCAGGGGACTCAAGGCTTCCAAGGATTTCAAGGATTTCAAGGATTCCAGGGGGCTCAAGGATTCCAAGGATTTCAAGGATTTCAAGGATTCCAGGGGGCTCAAGGATTTCAAGGATTTCAAGGATTCCAAGGATTTCAAGGATTTCAAGGCTTCCAAGGATTTCAAGGCTTTCAAGGATTCCAAGGATTTCAAGGATTTCAAGGCTTCCAAGGCTTCCAAGGATTTCAAGGTTTCCAAGGATTCCAAGGATTTCAAGGATTTCAAGGCTTCCAAGGATTTCAAGGTTTCCAAGGATTCCAAGGATTCCAGGGGACTCAAGGATTTCAAGGATTTCAAGGATTTCAAGGCTTTCAAGGATTTCAAGGCTTCCAAGGATTTCAAGGCTTTCAAGGATTCCAAGGATTTCAAGGATTTCAAGGATTTCAAGGCTTTCAAGGCTTTCAAGGATTCCAAGGCATGAATGGGGCTGCAGCAATGATGGGAATGACTGGATATCAAGGAAGTCAAGGATTTCAAGGATTTCAAGGGTTTCAAGGGTTTCAGGGATTTCAAGGGTTTCAAGGATTTCAAGGATTTCAAGGATATCAAGGATTTCAAGGAATGAATGGAGCTGCTGCAATGATGGGTATGACTGGATACCAAGGCTTTCAAGGATTTCAGGGATTTCAGGGAATGGATGGAGCAGCAGCAATGATGGGTATGACTGGTTATCAAGGATTTCAAGGATTCCAAGGCTTTAAAGGATTCCAAGGTTTCCAAGGATTTCAAGGATTTCAAGGCTTTCAAGGTTTTCAAGGCTTTCAAGGCTTTCAAGGAGCTCAAGGATTCCAAGGCTTTCAAGGTTCACAAGGATTTCAAGGATTTCAAGGATTTCAAGGATTTCAAGGATTTCAAGGATTTCAAGGATTACAGGGAACTCAAGGATTTCAAGGATTTCAGGGAGCTCAAGGCTTTCAAGGAGCTCAAGGATTCCAGGGATTTCAAGGATTTCAAGGATTTCAAGGATTACAAGGATTACAGGGAACTCAAGGATTTCAAGGATTTCAAGGATTTCAGGGAGCTCAAGGCTTTCAAGGAGCTCAAGGATTCCAGGGATTCCAAGGATTCCAAGGATTTCAAGGATTTCAAGGATTCCAAGGAGCTCAGGGCTCTCAGGGCTTTCAAGGTTTTCAGGGAGCTCAAGGCTTTCAAGGAGCTCAAGGATTTCAGGGATTTCAAGGATTCCAAGGATTTCAAGGATTTCAAGGATTCCAAGGAGCTCAGGGCTCTCAAGGATTTCAGGGAGCTCAAGGATTCCAAGGCTTCCAAGGATTCCAAGGCTTCCAAGGATTCCAAGGCTTCCAAGGCTTCCAAGGATTCCAGGGCTTTCAAGGAGCTCAAGGATTCCAAGGCTTTCAAGGTTTTCAAGGAGTTCAAGGGTTCCAAGGATTCCAGGGTTTTCAAGGATTTCAAGGATTTCAAGGATTCCAAGGATTCCAAGGATTCCAAGGTTTTCAAGGATTTCAAGGAGCTCAAGGCTTTCAAGGATTCCAAGGCTTTCAAGGATTCCAAGGATTCCAAGGCTTTCAAGGATTCCAAGGATTCCAAGGCTTTCAAGGATTCCAAGGATTCCAAGGATTCCAAGGCTTTCAAGGCTCTCAAGGTGCTCAAGGGTTACAAGGATTTCAAGGATTTCAAGGCTTTCAAGGCTTTCAGGGATTCCAAGGATTTCAAGGATTCCAAGGATTTCAGGGTTTTCAAGGAGTTCAAGGATTTCAAGGCTTTCAGGGCTTTCAGGGATTCCAAGGATTTCAAGGATTCCAAGGATTCCAAGGTTTTCAGGGATTTCAAGGGGCTCAAGGATTCCAAGGCTTCCAAGGATTTCAAGGCTTTCAAGGCTTTCAAGGCTTTCAAGGTTTCCAAGGCTTTCAAGGATTCCAAGGATTTCAAGGCATTCAAGGGGCTCAAGGATTTCAAGGATTTCAAGGATTTCAAGGCTTTCAAGGCTTTCAAGGATTTCAAGGCTTTCAAGGTTTCCAAGGATTCCAAGGATTCCAAGGCTTTCAAGGCTTTCAAGGAGCTCAAGGCTTCCAAGGCTTTCAAGGATTTCAAGGCTTTCAAGGTTTCCAAGGATTTCAAGGCTTTCAAGGTTTACAAGGTTTACAAGGATTCCAAGGTTTTCAAGGCTTTCAAGGCTTTCAAGGGTTTCAAGGATTTCAAGGGTTTCAAGGATTTCAAGGAATGAATGGAGCGGCAGCAATGATGGGAATGACTGGACATCAGGGAAGTCAAGGCTTTCAAGGTTTTCAAGGATTTCAAGGATTTCAAGGATTTCAAGGATTTCAAGGATTTCAGGGATTTCAAGGATTTCAAGGATTTCAAGGAATGGATGGAGCCGCCGCAATGATGGGCATGACTGGATTTCAAGGTTTTCAGGGATTTCAGGGATTTCAAGGAATGGATGGTGCTGCAGCAATGATGGGAATGACTGGTTATCAAGGATTTCAAGGATTTCAAGGCTTTCAAGGCTTTCAAGGATTTCAAGGTTTCCAAGGATTTCAAGGATTTCAAGGATTTCAAGGCTTTCAAGGTTTCCAAGGCTTTCAAGGATTCCAAGGATTCCAAGGATTTCAAGGATTTCAAGGTTTTCAAGGAGCTCAAGGTTTTCAAGGATTCCAAGGCTTTCAAGGATTCCAAGGATTCCAAGGATTCCAAGGATTTCAAGGATTTCAAGGTTTTCAAGGAGCTCAAGGTTTTCAAGGATTCCAAGGCTTTCAAGGAGCTCAAGGCTTTCAAGGATTTCAGGGATTCCAAGGATTTCAAGGATTTCAAGGATTTCAAGGATTTCAAGGATTTCAAGGATTTCAAGGCTTTCAAGGATTCCAAGGCTTTCAAGGATTCCAAGGCTTTCAAGGCTTCCAAGGCTTTCAAGGATTCCAAGGCTTCCAAGGATTTCAAGGATTTCAAGGATTACAAGGGTTTCAAGGATTCCAAGGATCTCAAGGCTTTCAAGGCTTTCAAGGCTTTCAAGGATTTCAAGGATTTCAAGGATTTCAAGGATTTCAAGGATTTCAAGGATTGCAAGGTTTCCAAGGAGCTCAAGGCTTTCAAGGATTTCAAGGATTTCAAGGCTTTCAAGGATTTCAAGGCTTTCAAGGATTTCAAGGATTTCAAGGCTTTCAAGGATTCCAAGGCTTCCAAGGCTTTCAAGGTTTTCAAGGATTCCAAGGAGCTCAAGGATTCCAAGGAGCTCAAGGATTCCAAGGAGCTCAAGGATTCCAAGGGTTTCAAGGATTTCAAGGATTTCAAGGCTTTCAAGGATTTCAAGGTTTTCAAGGATTTCAAGGCTTTCAAGGATTCCAAGGCTTTCAAGGATTCCAAGGCTTCCAAGGATTCCAAGGAGCTCAAGGATTCCAAGGGTTTCAAGGATTCCAAGGGTTTCAAGGATTTCAAGGATTTCAAGGATTTCAAGGATTTCAAGGATTTCAAGGATTCCAAGGGTTTCAAGGGTTTCAAGGATTTCAAGGATTTCAAGGATTTCAAGGATTTCAAGGATTTCAAGGAATGGCTGGAGCTGCAGCAATGATGGGAAATCAAGGGTTTCAAGGGTTTCAAGGTTTTCAAGGATTCCAAGGCTTTCAAGGATTTCAAGGCTTCCAAGGCTTCCAAGGAGCTCAAGGATTTCAGGGCTTCCAAGGAGCTCAAGGATTCCAAGGATTTCAAGGCTTTCAAGGCTTTCAAGGTTTTCAAGGATTCCAAGGTTTTCAAGGTTTTCAAGGCTTTCAAGGATTCCAAGGTTTCCAAGGCTTCCAAGGAGCTCAAGGCTTTCAAGGATTCCAGGGCTTTCAAGGAGCTCAAGGATTCCAAGGATTCCAAGGATTTCAGGGCTTTCAAGGATTCCAAGGATTCCAAGGATTTCAAGGATTTCAAGGATTTCAAGGAGCTCAAGGATTCCAAGGTTTTCAAGGATTTCAAGGCTTTCAAGGAGCTCAAGGATTTCAAGGTTTTCAAGGATTTCAAGGATTCCAAGGCTTTCAAGGCTTCCAAGGCTTCCAAGGAGCTCAAGGATTTCAGGGATTTCAAGGCTTTCAAGGATTTCAAGGATTTCAAGGATTTCAAGGATTTCAAGGCTTTCAAGGCTTTCAAGGCTTTCAAGGATTCCAAGGCTTCCAAGGCTTTCAAGGATTTCAAGGATTTCAAGGAGCTCAAGGATTTCAAGGATTCCAAGGATTTCAAGGATTTCAAGGATTTCAAGGATTTCAAGGCTTTCAAGGCTTTCAAGGATTCCAAGGCTTACAAGGCTTTCAAGGAGCTCAAGGATTCCAAGGCTTTCAAGGCTTTCAAGGATTTCAAGGCTTTCAAGGATTTCAAGGATTTCAAGGCTTTCAAGGATTTCAAGGATTTCAAGGCTTTCAAGGATTTCAAGGAGCTCAAGGATTTCAAGGATTTCCAGGATTTCAAGGCTTTCAAGGATTCCAAGGATTCCAAGGATTCCAAGGTTTCCAAGGAGCTCAAGGCTTCCAAGGCTTTCAAGGATTTCAAGGATTTCAAGGATTTCAAGGATTCCAAGGATTCCAAGGTTTTCAAGGAACTCAAGGATTTCAAGGATTCCAAGGATTCCAAGGTTTTCAAGGTTTTCAAGGAATTCAAGGAACTCAAGGATTCCAAGGTTTTCAAGGATTTCAAGGAGCTCAAGGATTTCAAGGCTTTCAAGGGTTTCAAGGATTTCAAGGCTTTCAAGGATTTCAAGGATTCCAAGGAGCTCAAGGCTTCCAAGGATTTCAAGGATTTCAAGGATTTCAAGGATTTCAAGGATTCCAAGGATTCCAAGGATTCCAAGGTTTTCAAGGATTCCAAGGTTTTCAAGGATTTCAAGGTTTTCAAGGAGCTCAAGGATTTCAAGGCTTTCAAGGCTTTCAAGGATTTCAAGGATTCCAAGGCTTTCAAGGATTTCAAGGTTTTCAAGGAACTCAAGGCTTTCAAGGTTTTCAAGGAGCTCAAGGTTTTCAAGGTTTCCAAGGCTTTCAAGGCTTTCAAGGATTTCAGGGATTCCAAGGATTTCAAGGATTCCAAGGATTTCAAGGATTCCAAGGTTTTCAAGGATTTCAAGGGTTTCAAGGATTTCAAGGTTTTCAAGGATTCCAAGGATTCCAAGGGTTTCAAGGAATGAATGGTGCTGCAGCAATGATGGGAATGACTGGACATCAAGGATTTCAAGGCTTTCAAGGATTTCAAGGCTTTCAAGGATTTCAGGGATTTCAAGGATTTCAAGGATATCAAGGGTTTCAAGGATTTCAGGGGTTTCAAGGAATGAATGGAGCTGCGGCAATGATGGGAATGACAGGTCATCAAGGATTTCAGGGATTTCAAGGGTTTCAAGGAATGAATGGAGCTGCAGCAATGATGGGAATGACTGGGCATCAAGGCTTCCAAGGCTTCCAAGGCTTCCAAGGATTTCAAGGATTTCAAGGATTTCAAGGTTTCCAAGGATTCCAAGGATTTCAAGGCTTCCAAGGTTTTCAAGGATTCCAAGGCTTTCAAGGAGCTCAAGGTTTCCAAGGCTTTCAAGGATTTCAAGGATTCCAAGGCTTTCAAGGATTCCAAGGCTTTCAAGGAGCTCAAGGATTCCAAGGCTTTCAAGGATTCCAAGGCTTTCAAGGAGCTCAAGGATTCCAAGGTTTTCAAGGCTTTCAAGGATTCCAAGGCTTTCAAGGAGCTCAAGGTTTCCAAGGCTTTCAAGGATTTCAAGGATTTCAAGGCTTTCAAGGATTCCAAGGCTTTCAAGGATTCCAAGGCTTTCAAGGATTCCAAGGCTTTCAAGGATTCCAAGGCTTTCAAGGAGCTCAAGGTTTTCAAGGCTTTCAAGGCTTTCAAGGATTCCAAGGCTTTCAAGGATTCCAAGGCTTTCAAGGATTCCAAGGCTTTCAAGGAGCTCAAGGTTTTCAAGGTTTTCAAGGCTTTCAAGGATTTCAAGGATTCCAAGGCTTTCAAGGATTTCAAGGATTCCAGGGCTTTCAAGGATTCCAAGGCTTTCAAGGATTCCAAGGCTTTCAAGGATTCCAAGGCTTTCAAGGAGCTCAAGGTTTCCAAGGCTTTCAAGGATTTCAAGGATTCCAAGGCTTTCAAGGAGCTCAAGGATTCCAAGGCTTTCAAGGATTCCAAGGCTTTCAAGGATTCCAAGGTTTTCAAGGATTCCAAGGCTTTCAAGGTTTTCAAGGATTCCAAGGAGCTCAAGGATTCCAAGGAGCTCAAGGATTCCAAGGAGCTCAAGGATTCCAGGGCTTTCAAGGATTCCAAGGCTTTCAAGGATTCCAAGGTTTTCAAGGATTCCAAGGCTTTCAAGGGGGTCAAGGCTTTCAAGGGGGTCAAGGCTTTCAAGGGGGTCAAGGATTTCAAGGAGCTCAAGGATTCCAAGGTTTTCAAGGATTCCAAGGTTTTCAAGGTTTTCAAGGCTTTCAAGGATTCCAAGGCTTTCAAGGATTTCAAGGCTTTCAAGGAGCTCAAGGATTTCAAGGATTTCAAGGTTTTCAAGGAGCTCAAGGATTCCAAGGCTTTCAAGGATTTCAAGGCTTTCAAGGTTTTCAAGGTTTTCAAGGATTTCAAGGATTCCAAGGCTTTCAAGGATTTCAAGGATTCCAAGGATTTCAAGGTTTTCAAGGCTTTCAAGGAGCTCAAGGATTCCAAGGCTTTCAAGGAGCTCAAGGATTTCAAGGAGCTCTAGGATTCCAAGGCTTTCAAGGACCTCAAGGCTTTCAAGGACCTCAAGGGTTCCAAGGCTTTCAAGGACCTCAAGGATTCCAAGGCTTTCAAGGAGCTCAAGGATTCCAAGGATTCCAAGGCTTTCAAGGAGCTCAAGGATTCCAAGGCTTTCAAGGACCTCAAGGATTTCAAGGTTTTCAAGGCTTTCAAGGCTTTCAAGGATTTCAAGGATTTCAAGGATTTCAAGGTTTTCAAGGATTCCAAGGATTTCAGGGATTTCAAGGATTTAAAGGTAATCAAGGCTTTCAAGGCTTCCAAGGATTTCAAGGGTTTCAAGGGTTTCAAGGGTTTCAAGGGTTTCAAGGTACTGCTGGAGCAGCCGCAATGATGGGTGCTCAAGGATCTGTAGGTGCTCAAGGATCTGTAGGTGCTCAAGGATCTGCTGGTGCACAAGGATCGGTTGGTGCTCAAGGATCTGTCGGAACTCAAGGAGCTCAAGGATTTCAAGGATACCAAGGATCAATTGGATCTCAAGGATTTCAAGGATTCCAAGGATCTGTAGGTGCTCAAGGATCTGTAGGTGCTCAAGGATCTGTAGGTGCTCAAGGATCTGTTGGCGCTCAAGGAGCAATAGGTGCTCAAGGATCTGCTGGTGCACAAGGATCGGCTGGTGCTCAAGGATCTGTCGGAACTCAAGGAGCTCAAGGATTTCAAGGATTCCAAGGATCAATTGGATCTCAAGGATTTCAAGGATTCCAAGGATCTGTAGGTGCTCAAGGATCTGTTGGCGCTCAAGGAGCAATAGGTCCTCAAGGATCTGCTGGTGCTCAAGGATCTGTTGGCGCTCAAGGATCATCGGGAGCAAATGGGGCACAAGGATCAAATGGTGCTCAAGGGTCTGCTGGTGCTCAAGGATCATCTGGAACAAATGGTGCTCAAGGATCAAATGGTGCACAAGGATCAAATGGTGCACAAGGATCATCGGGAGCAAATGGGGCACAAGGATCAAATGGTGCTCAAGGATCTGCTGGTGCTCAAGGATCATCTGGAACAAATGGTGCACAAGGATCAAATGGTGTACAAGGATCTGCAGGAGCTCAAGGATCATCGGGATCAAATGGTGCACAAGGATCAAATGGTACAAATGGTGCACAAGGATCAAATGGCACAAATGGTGCTCAAGGATCCAGTGGACCTCAAGGATCTTCTGGTGCACAAGGTTCAGCTGGATCAAATGGTTCGGCCGGTCCTCAAGGTTCAGCTGGTACATCAGGTCCTCAAGGATCTCAAGGTTCTCAAGGAATTGGAGGTGTGACTGGATATACATTATATCATATAACTGGTGATACTTATACATTAAGTAGTTCAGATACAACACTTAGTAATTATACCCAAATATTACAATCAGGAACATATCAATATTATTTTGATCTTTCTTTTCAAAACTCAAATGGAACTGCGCTTAATATTTTATTCAATTTTACACAAAGTTGTTTCTGTGGATTTTCTGTAATTGGAGTTATTGGTGCAGCTACGCCCTCATTGTATGCAAATGGTACTAATTTTCCTTTTTCTCAACTCACCAGTAATGTTAGTGCAAATACTCCTATTATTATTATTTCTGGCAGCGGAAACACAGGTGACCAAACTTACAAAATTTCAGGTTTCATGCAAATAACTACATCTCCAACAACTTTTTCTGTTATAGCAGTTGCGCCATCAGATTGTACTATGGAAGTATTTACTGGAACATCTATGAAATTTATAAAAACTTCTTAATAAATTAATTGAACGTTGATGAGTAATTCTAATTTATTATTATAATAGTGATATTTCATATTATAATATGAAATATCAAATAGTAGGTATCAATATAATTATAAAAAATTTGATTAAAAAATAATAACTTTGAATAAAACAATAAAATTTCACTATTATATAGACAATAATGATGAAATTTAATAAATATAAATTGATTGAACCAAAGAATTATAAAATAGTATTTTTAGGAGAAAGTGGTATTGGAAAATCTTCAATTATATATCATTGCAAAAATGGTTGTCCTTCAAATATTAATGGATCTACAATTGGAGCCATATTTTATACCGATGGTTACGATAAAGAATTAACAAATAATAATAAAACTGAAAAAATTAGACTACATATATGGGACACTAGTGGTCAAGAAAGATTCAGAACTATCGTAAGTTTATATTATAGAAATGCTGATGTATGTATTGTAGCATGTGATTTAACAAGTATTGAATCAATAAATTCAATAGATGAATGGATAGAAATTTTCAAAGGAAAAACAAATAATGATGAAACTAAAGTATTATTATTAGGTAATAAATTAGATCTAATCGAAGAAAATGATAAAAAATATAAATTAAATCTTTTAAATAAAAAAGGAGAACTACATCAATGTCCTGTTCTAGCCGTATCAGCTTTAACCGGAATAAATATTGGAAGAATTTATCCAATAATATTTGACTTAATCGAAAATCAAGAACCATGCGAAAACAAAGAAAAACTCAAATTCGATCAAGCACAACCATCAAATCTACCTAATAATAAATGGTGGTGGAACTCATGGTGCAATTTACTATAAATTTTTTCGTTTAATAAAATCTTTGCTTTTTCAAAGAATTTATATAATTAATTTAATTGCCTTTGATCTTTAAACAATTGATTGAATGCATTAGTCAACGACTGTAAATATCATTTAATGCTTTTTTATTGATCTAGAATTGTTTCTATAATTTTATAACATTTTTCATATTTTGAACTAAAATATTGGGTATTTTTAAATATAAAAGTATCCATTTTTTCATGACAATCTATTATATTAGCAATCGTTTTCTCTTTAGCTAAATCCATAGAAGAGAAAACACCTACTACTGATGCTCCTGGATCGCTTTCTCTATCACAAGCATAACAAATGACTATATAAAGTTTCATTTTTTTTACAGAATAAATCAATATAACTTAATCAAATTTTCATGATTAAGTTATAAAAAACATATGTTTTGAATTAAAAGGATTTTTATTAATTTTTTTACTTTGTATATTTATTATATACTTATGTCAATTTTTACAAAAAAACATACTAAGAATTACAAAGCTGATATCATTGTTATTGGTGGAGGAGCAGCAGGTTGTGTTCTAATGAATCGTCTTTCTAAAGATTTTTCCGTTATAGGTATAGAAGCTGGTGGGAATTTGACTACTGATCCGGCCATAGAGGCAGTAGGACTTCCGGCTTTTCTTTTACCAGGAACAGCACCTGAAAAGTATTTCTGGCCTGGGTGGAAACAAACAGTATCAATGCCAGGTCTTAACGGACGTGTTAGCGATTGGACAACTGGTATGATATTAGGTGGAGGATCATCAATTAATGGATTATATTACGGACGTGGTACTAATACAATATATCAACAATGGGAAGGAATTTCAGGTAGTTCCAATTGGAGTCTTGATAATATTCTTAATTCTTTCAATAAATTAGAAAATTATCAAGGTCTTTCGATTACTCCGAATGCTCGTGGAATTAATGGTAATGTAAATGTTTTACAGACTCCAACTATATCCCCATTAACACTTAATGTACTATTACCTTCACTCCAAGCGGCCTTTCCAAGTATTCCATTAGCTAATGATTATAATGATCCAACAGTACAAAATTGTATTGATCTTAGAGCTCAATGGTTCATTGATCCAACAGGTACTCAACGAGTTAGCAGTGCAACAGCATTTCTCGGTAATGATGTAATGACTTCTAAAGGCGTTGGTGTGAATGATCATAAAAAATTACGTGTTCTTTTTAATTCAGTCGTTGTTAAGATTATTTTTGATAAACATCGTCGTGCTAAAGCAGTTCTTTTACTGAGAAAAGGTAAATTAATCAAAGTTCGTGCTAAAAAATTAGTAGTATTAGCAAGTGGTATCAATAGTAGCAAATTACTTCAACTTTCTGGTATTGGTCCTTCATCAGTATTAGCCAATGCAGGTATTTCACCAGTATTTATTAATGAAAATGTTGGTCAGCATTTACAGAACCATCCTACTATTTTCATTTCATTACTTGCTAATCCAGATGACATTGGTGTACCATCAGACGCAGAATATGCTTTTACTATTGCAAATGTATATTTACCAGTCGTTGGTGGTAATGCAACCGATCCACGTATGTTACAGATCTTATTTGAATTCATACCTGCCAATGTATCAACTGGTACTCCAGCTCTAGTTGTTATTGGATTTGATTTACTTAATCCAGTGAGTGAAGGTAGTGTTAATATTCAGAGTAATAATGCTTTTCAAATTGCTGAAGCAGATGATGGCTTTTATCAAAATCCAACAGATCTTACAAATATGAAAAATGCTGTTCAAGTATATATTCAAGACTTATTAAATCAATTAGCTCTTGTTGGTACAGCACCTTTCTATCGACCTATTATTACTGATCCGATAAATTTAGTTATCCTTTCAAATTATAGTGATGATTCAGTAGAAGCATATGTGAAAAATAATACCAATCTTTCTTTAGATATACATCATTTTACATCACATTGTAAAATGGCTCCTCTAGAACAAGGAGGAGTTGTCAATGGCAACACACGTGTTCATGGAACACAAAATGTGTATGTTGCAGACAATGCAATTTGTCCAGTTATTCCCGATATTAATACTACTGCTCCAGCAATGATGATTGGGTACCGAACTAGCGAAATCTTGAAACACTTTTTATTCAAACACAAAAAATAACAATTGGAATTTTTTTAAAAACTTTGAAAATTTAAATTTTATATAAATTTTATATAAATTTTATATAAATTTTATATAATATTAACATGTAAACTTACAATAGTTTTTAATTACTAAAGGAATGTTGACTAATATAATTAGATTGAATTGTCTTTGATCATTTTCGATCTAATTGGTAAACCAGAAATTAATTGATGTCAAAGTATTTGATCATTAATCAATTAAGTGAATGCATCAGTCCAGGGATTTGGCAAAAACCTGCTAAACAAAGTAATGATTAATACATTAATTTTTCAAATTATTTGGTAAAAGAAGTATTTGGAGTTGAAATCATACCGGTTGAAGGAACTGGAGATGCAGGTGATGGAGGAAGAGGTGTTGGAACTGATGTTGTTGGTGGAAGAGCATATGCTGAAATGGGTGAATTAGCTGCAGCTATATTAACGACTACATTTTGTGAAATCCATGAGTTACCTTTATAATATTGAATAGTCAAATTACAATTAGTGCCATCTGTAGTAATAGGTTTAGTAGGATCAACATTAACTTGAGTACCATAAGTACCTTGATTAATTAAATATTGCGTAATTTGTTGTAAATTACAACTACTTGATGTATTAGTTGATTGAGATGATTGAGATGTATTAGGTAATTGAGATGTATTAATTGGTAAAATTCCTTGTGTAGGATTTGGTGGAGTAGATATCAATGATGGAATTGGAAATGGCACAGTGACTTCATGATACCTCCATTTATTAGATTTAGTATTAAAATATTGTATGTTAAAAGTACATTGTTGACCATTAGAAGTCATAGGTTTTTTGGAATCAATAGATACTTGAGTACCAAATTTACCAGTACTAATTAAATATTGTGTAAGTTGAACTGGATCACCACATTGAGTAGTAGCACCTCCCATTTGGAAAAAATTCTCTGTACTTGAACAAGAACTACAAAGTGGTAAAAGGAAAAATTGAAAAACAAAAATAATAACCAAAGCGATAATGAACCCAGATAAAATATTATTATTCATTTATTTATAAATGTATATATAAATAAACAACGAAAAAAAACGAATATTTATAGAAGATTACAAGAAGGAATATAAGATAAAATAGATGATGATTTATTTTTATTATCTATAAATGTATTATATTTTTGATATAATTTAACATATGAATTAGAATATTGTAATTCATTGATATTTAACCAAGTACCTTTTTTTTGATTCATATCTGTAGTCCATTTAGTAATAAGATATGTAATATTTAAATGATCATTCTTAAAATTATCAATAGAAAAAAATTGTAAATCCAAAGTTGTAATTATTAAACCTGTTTCATTTTTACATATTCTGATTGCAGCATCTAGATAAGTTTCATTATTATTAAGTTTTCCAGATGGTATCAAAATATCAAAGTCTTTTGTAGTATTATCAATAGAAAGAAATTGACTATTATTTTTATTAGTATCATCAATAATTAAAAGAGAAACAGTTACGTCACGAGACATTATAATATATTATAATCTAATATTTTGAATATATAATTATTTAGCTGTTGGATCTGAATCATATAAATATCGGAATGTTAAACTTATACGAGTCGTTCTGGCAATTTTATCATCAGTTTTACGTTGAGGAATTTCATGTGTCCATTTCCATCTTGCAATATCTTTCATAATCAAAAGAGTTTTAGGTTTAATATGAATTTCAATTACTTCTGAACCTTTACGAAAAATCATATTACATGAAGATCCTAATGATAAACTAATAATAGTATTACCAAATATTTTAGAATCGATATGTTTACTAATACCTTGACCTGCTTTATATTCATTGATAATTAATTGTTCTACTTTTTTAGTAATATATTCATCTTTTAACATACGATCAATTAGAAAATTATTCCAATTAGGAATAGATTGTATTGGATCTCCAACTGCTTTAGAAGTATAATTATATTCATAACCATAATGTTGTGTACGTCTAACTAGGGAATTATTCCATTCTTGTTGATTAATTTGGTCAATTAAAAGGACTTCTTCAGCATCAGATATATAATTTTCAATAATAGTTAATCCTTCAATCATTTTATTTTTGTAATAATATAATCAAACATAATAAATCAAAAATTATAAAAAAAATCATTTATTGAACATCATAAATTTTAGTGTTTTTCTTTTGAATCTTGGACAATAATTTACGTAAAAAAGAAGGATTATTTACTTTTTTATAACTACATCTACAATTACATTTGGAGGAACAATGAACTAATAGTGAATTATAACAAGGACAACAATTTTTAGTTGAACATACAGGTCCAGTACAATTACAACGCATTATATTTTATTATAATATTATTTATTTGTGATTGATATCTAATTTAATTACAAGACTAAATCAATCAACATATTCTGTAATTTTTTTAGCAACATTTTCATGACAATTATATAATTGATGTAAAAAGATACAATAACAATCAGCACAAATATCAGGTCTATTTAATTTTTGACCTGGAAATACAGAAGATGGTACAAATGAATCTTTCTTACATTTTTGAGTATATTGATATTTACAATGATATCCAATTGTATCATAGAATGCTTTGGCTCTTTCATCACAAACTATTTTATTGAAATCTATAGCTTTTAAATATAAACCATCTAAACTTTGTACTCTACTTAAACAAACATATGCTTGTCCTGGACAAAAAATAAATGCTAAATCTGTAACTACTTTAGATAAGGTTTGAGCCTGCGAGCGATGTATTGTACTAGCCCAACAATGTTGAAGAGGATACTGATTTATAACTACCTTACAATAATTATAAACAAAATTAATATCTAATCTAACAATTGTTAAAGGATTTGGTTGTTTATCAAAATTAATAATTGGATTATTTAATGAATCAAATCCCATAACTACGCCACGCAATCCATTAGCCAAGCCACTAGCAACATTAATATTATAATTAAGCATAATTTGAGCACCAATACATAAACGTACAGTTTTAATTTGAGGTTTATTACCAAATTCCACTTCAGGATCACCAAGACCATGAGATAAATCTTCTACAATATTCAATAAACGATTTTGTTTATCAATAATATCATTACGATGATCATTATAATTTGGAATTTCAAATCTATCTATTCTAGTACAAGTTATAATTGGTAAATAGTCATGAGTAATAGCTCCAGCTACAATTAATTTAGTATATTCATTAGAATTAATTACATCAACATCTTTATTAAATGGATATAATTTAGTAGGTTTAACAGCCATTGGTGGGACTTTCTTAACTAAACGACTATTAAGAACTTTTTTAGTATGTGCTGTGATTTTACCAATACGAATATCATTTAACATTAATTGGAAATCTTTGTCGGTTATTTGTCTAAAATTTTTTTGTAATAATACAATGTGAGTAATATATCTCTTCCAAATATCTGATTCAAAACAAAATTGACCTTTTCGTCCTATACCTATAGGAGCTAATTGTAACATATCTCCAGAAAAAATCAATTGAATACCACCAAATAATTTATTATAACATTGACGAAAATGACATCCTATATAATGCAATTTTTCAAATAAATCTAAAGACATCATACTTATCTCATCAATAATTAATACCTTAATAGCCTTCCATCTAATATCAAATAATCTTTTTTTAATTTTACTAATTAATATCGGAGCATTTTCTTCTCCTAAACCTATCCCAGCCCAACTATGTAGTGTTTGTCCTTCAATTTGTATACTACTGATACCTGTTAGAGAAGTAACAGCATAAGAACCGTCCAATGGATTATAAATTTCTGATAAATATTCAATAATATGTTTTAATAAGAACGATTTGCCAGATCCTGCGGCTGAAGTAATAAAGACTGTATGTCCTTGTTTAATGAGATCAAAGGCAATTTGCTGATCTTTACTTAGATTAATTGAAATTTCATTAATTATGTCTGTCATTTAGTGATAATATAATTAAAAATAATTATCAAAAATAAAAAACAATTTTATTTGTAATAATTTATTTGTAATAATTCCCTTGTATGATGAAATATTAACTAATCTGTTCGTTTTGATTGTACGTATCAATCTCGCTGGATACCTGTAAATTGGAATTAATTATCTCTTTGTAAGCAACTATAAGGATGAATAATATTTCGAATTATATATAAACGAATAGCGCTCAAACCCTAAAGTTCAAATCATAAAACTTAAATATCATCATAAAAAATCAATTTACTTGGTTAAAGGTTAAAGTATAAATTTTAAATCTTATGAAACCCTAGGTTACACGTTTTCTTAACAAGAATGATCCATGACAGATGGATAATGATATACGACTAGGCTATCATATAAGGGAATTTTACATATGAAATTTATGTAATTTGACAATATTTCAAATAAATTATTTGATATATAGTTGATTTATAAAAGATTTATCTTTGGAAAATAGTAAAAATATTGTTTGATAATATAAATAAAATGAGTTCATATATACAAGGTACAACTGCGTTTTTCACTCGAAATTCCATTTTTACAAAACATTTACATGCGTTTAAACTTCGTGTAAGAGGAGATGCTCATATTAAACATCATTTAACAGTAGACAAAAATGTTCATATTAAAGGTCATCTAATTGTTACAAATACCACAACTAGTGGTGATCCAACTGATGGTGCTTTTATGTTAACTGGAGGCGCCGGTATCGGTGGAACTCTTAATGTTGCCGGTAATACTACTGTAACTTCCACTACAACCAGTACAAGCCCCACAAATGGTGCTTTAGTAGTTACTGGAGGTGTCGGAATTGGAGGACCTGTCAATGTTGCCGGTAATACTAATATCAGTTCCACTACTACTAGTACAAGTCCAACAACTGGTGCTTTAGTAGTTGCAGGAGGTGCCGGTATTGGAGGACCAGTCAATATTGCTGGTACTACTACTATAGATTCAACTGATATAAGTAGTAGTCCAACAACTGGTGCTTTAGTAGTTGCAGGAGGTGCCGGAATTGTAGGAGCAGTTAATATCGGTGGAAATACTGATATATCTTCAACTACAAATAGTACTAGTACAACAAATGGTGCTTTAATAGTTGCTGGAGGTGTCGGAATTGGTGAAAATCTTAATGTAGGTGGTAATATTGATATTACTTCTACTACAGCTAGTACGAGTCCAACAACTGGTGCTTTAATAGTAGCCGGTGGAGAAGGTATTGGTGGAGCTCTTAATGTAGCTGGAAATATTTCAACAACCATTGGGCAAATATATCAACAAGGATTTTTATTAGTACCAACAGCTTCAATTATGCCATATGCAGGTCCATCTGCACCAGGTGGTTGGTTATTTTGTGATGCAAGTTCATATTCTACAACAACTCAAGCAGAACTTTTTGCAATTATTGGATATACTTATGGTGGATCTGGTGCAACATTTAATGTTCCTGATTTACGTGGTCGTGTACCTCTAGGTCCATCTTCATCTGTTTCTAATATAACAAATAGAACTCTTGCCACTCAAGGAGGATCAGAAACTCATACATTAGCTTTAGCAGAATTAGTTCCACATACTCATACTTATACTGAATCATCTGGTAATACTAATAATAATGGTATTAATATTGCTGGTTCAGCTGATGTTGTTACTTCAATAAATCAATTTGGGGCTGTAACTGGTTCAACAGGTGGTGGCGATCCCTTTACTATCATGCAACCTTTTATCACCCTTAATTTCATCATTAAAACATAAATCTATTTATAATAAATTTTTAATATAATTTTTAATTATATTAAATGTAAATAAAGAGTGAAAGAATCGAACTTTCTTCCCGATGGTGTAAACATCGTATAATACCATTATACTAACTCTTCTATCAATTTAAATTATATTGATAGATTGTAAATATTTATATTTTATAATACTTTATACACACTTATGTTGGGAATTAAACCCAAATCGCTGGTGTGAAAAACCAGTGTCCTATCATTGAACGACATAAGTGAATATTTATTACTAACAATAAATATTCAATTAATATATTGAAACGTCAGGATTCGAACCCGAACGACTATGCTACCTAGATTGAAATGCATGGAATTGCGCCATGTCCTCCTGTTTATGAGGCAGGGATGCTAGCTTGTACACCACATTTCATATCAGAATTAAATAACTATGATATGAAAATATAGTCTATACAAAGTATACTAAGAAAATATATCTCAAAATTAAACGCATTTATAAAAAGATCATCCTAAATATGTTATATATTTTATACAGTTGTCCAAATTTTTTTTTGTTCCTTTATATCTGATTCCTTTACAAATTTAATATCACCATAATCAGATGACGTGGTCCCATCATTTCCACTATCATTTTTGATATTTTTATCACTATTTTCTTCTTGTTCACTACTTTCTTCTTGTTCACTATTTTCTGCATTTGTATTATCTTCTTTGTTTATGTCAATTTCATCAACTTTATGATTAGATTTATCATTTTCAAACTGGTTAATAGCTTTTTTAATGTTTTTAATTTTTAAATGTTCATTTTTAGTAGAATTTATATCTTTTTTAGGACTTCTATGACGATGTCTACGATGATGATATAAATATTTTTGTTGTAATTCTGATTTTAATTGTTGTACATTTTTATCAATATCGCGTTTAACAAATTCTTCAAATTGGGGATGTTCTGGATCATACACAGGAGGTGATATAATATCTAATGGAAGATTTAAATGATCTTTATGTTGAATAACATTATATTTAACTATTTGTTTAGATTTTGGTTTTATATTTCTTTGTCTTTTTTTTTGTTCTAGATTGTCTTGCCAAAACATTTTAATGGTGGTAGTGTATGATATTTTATAATCATGTTGAAAAACTAAATCAAATCCATTAAAATTTTTTAAATGAAACAATTGGATTAAATATTTCTTTGCCGTTTCATTAAATTTCTTCTCAAATTTTTCCGGTACATAACCACTATAAACTATAATATTTTGAATACCAATAGTTGCTAAATTAGTCAAATAATCCTGAGGTGAATATGGATTATCAAAAAAACCATCTTCACTCAAAACAAATTTTAAATAATTCGCTATATTTCCTATAAATTTGTTAATAGCATCTTTTTCTTTTAATTGATCATATTGTGATCGATATTCACGTGTTAATTGTTTAAGGTAATTTGAATCTAAATTTAGATTATTTTGATGATTCAAATAATCTTTAAATTTATGAGATATTTCAATTGTGTTCATCTATATTATATTCAAAGTTAATATCAAAAATTTTGATTTTTTACTCTTTGATATTATTTTATAAATTTCACACATATCAATGTTCACAAAATTGTTCAATAGTAAATCGAATGAAGATAAAGATTTTGATCAGCGATTATGGTATTTATTTTATTCCAAATGTATCGATAAAATAGAAAATAATAATTCATATGTTACTGAATGTGAATTATATTTGTCTAGTAAAACATCTATAGAAAAATCCATAGAAATAAAAGAAATGGGTAAAAATTATTATAATATAACATGTGGACAAATAACTAATAATAATATAATATTTGACGGAAAATGGAAAAATATTAGAACAACTAAGTGTTCTATTATGGAAGATCCCTTTTCAGAAGAATAATTAAAATTCACATATATTTATGTATAATACTATAACAAAGAATTACATTATTATTACATGATTAAAGGACTAAAAAGGTGCTAAATACAAAAACATCCAGATCGACGTGATTATCTAGGAATTCTCAAGATGAAATGAATTTTGACTTCTTTTTGTTCTGTTTTCTGTACAAGTGTGTTTTCATTTTGTACAAAATGAAGCCGATTGTTTTCGGCTTCATTTAACAAATTGTTGGTGATGCTACCAAATGTGAGGTGTTTTTGAACAACTGTGAAAAAGATTTGCCAATTGATTCCATTTTTTTCCAATAAAAGAAAAATTTGTTCAGTTAGTTTAGCACTTCTTAATTCAGGTTGATTAAGAAGAACTGTTCTAAATTTAACTCTCAATTCAAAAAAATCAACAATCTCATTCAGATAAAAAGCTAAATGAATAGTCAATTGTTCCTGTTGATGTGGTTGCAAGAAATAGGTAGTTACCTGTCGAATAGTAAGATTTGATATGATTTTATCTTCCATTTTATATATCGATATATCCCTAATAATTGATCAATCACTTTTCGATTTTATCGAAAAGTAATATTAATTTATTAATAATAACCAAAAAAAAGATAAATAATATCAAATTTTGATTAAAAATTGATCAATTATATGATATAATTGATGCAATCAATCATCATAAATAATAGTGAAGCTTTTTATACATATGTATATAATTTAATGAAAAAATACGAAAAAAACAATCCAAAAAATGACAAAGAGATTAGAAAAAATGACAAAGAGATTAAAAATTATTTGAAAACTAGACGTGGTATAATCATCAAAAATCAAATTTATATGATTAATTAAGTTGACCAATTATCAATTTCGGGTTCTAAAACAAGAGTAATACCATCATTAGCAATTACTTTGTATCCTGAATCAACTGTACGAGTATCATCTGCCATGAGTCCACGAGTAGCGAAAAAAATATCATTAATATTGATACGAGTACCTTTATTTTCTGCAGAAATTTCAATTTTCATAAATGGTTCAATAACTTTGATATAACGATCACATGTATTAAAATATGGTAAAACATAACTCAATAAATATTCATTAATTTTACCAATATTTTTCCACCAATTTGATGGTCGATTATACCATTCAGTAGGTAATCTCTCCCAATAATTTTTATCACTATATTGAATAATTACCTTTTTATGAGGAATAGTACTATAAGATAAATTCATTACTGAATTCAAATCACATACAATATTAAATTCATCAATTTCATCATCTTGATCTGAATTTTCAGTATCATTATTATCATTAATATTTTTATCATCAATATCTTCATCATTATCTCTTTCAATATTAGTTTTTTTAATATTAGTGAGTTTTTTTTGGTATTTCTGAATATTTTGTTTAATTTGTTCTAAATCAGTTATTTCATTACCATTTTCATCACTAATTAATGCAAAACATTCATTTTTATACCATTCTAAACGCTGTAAAAGATCATTTTTATGAACAGAAATAAAAATTTCATCCATCTGATCAGTATTTGATTTACATGGATGAAAACCAAAATAACTATTATACAAAATTCCTAATTGATTTAATAGGGTTAAAATCTCATCTAAATCATTAGTATGATAAATCATTTGTTTTTTATAAATATATTTTATATAAAAATCAAAAATTAGTATATCTGCTAAAGCGTTCTCTTTGAATCAAAGATAATCGATAATAAAATTATATTATTATGACAAATATGGATAAATTAAATTTAGCATCATATATTAAATATGAAATAATTAAAGATAAGGGAAAAATTACAGATATTATAATCAAATCAGTTGATTTACCTAATATAGTTGAATTATTATATGAAAAAGTTGATCCAAAGAATAATTTAAAGGATCCTATAATTCATCAACAATATAACATATTAGGACAAGATCAGAAATTAATGTTAGCAACTCAAATGTTAATAACTCGTTATTGTATTCATCGAGTATTAACTATCTTTAAAATATATCAAAGAGATGTATGGGATTATCATGTAGGTGCAGATTATTATGGTGAGGAAATTAATAGTATAGTAATAAAACCAATGATAGCAAATAAAATATCTAGTATTTTAGAATGTTTAAGAGTTCGAAATATCAGTGAAAAAATAGAAACCGTATTAAAATTAGATTATGGACGTTTAATACCTAGTATTGTCAAGAAAACATGGTATGTTAAACAAGTGTCTATAAAAGATCTTTATTATAGTAATCAAGAACATTATCAACAATGTATTAATGAATTAACTGAACAAAATGAATTAAAATCTGAATATCATCGTACATTATTAGAATATCCCTATCCTAGAGCAATAACAATATTAAATCCAGATGATAAATATAAAGTAATTGATGGATATCATCGATTAGTAGGAATACCAAAAGATACAAATCCGTTAATTATCTATTGTTTAAGAGATGAATAAATAAATTATCTATTGTTAGATGGATTAATAAATATTGTTTCATTAAGATAAATATAAGAGAAAATGATAAAATATCTTTTCTAATAATATATTGAATAATGGATTTAGTTTCAATTGTATTAGCAGTTATCTTTTTAATAGCAATTTATTTATTATTTCAAAGATTTATGACAAATGATACTGAAAATTATGATCAACCACCAGAAGAAATTGATATTGACGGAGATGTTAATGGTTATGATAGTACTAAATTAACAGTTGATGTAGATCAATCATCTAATCAAAAGGATAAAGAAGTAGTCAAAGAAACAGTTTATACTCAAGATTATTATCCATGGTGGCGCAGTACTCGTTGGTGGAATTATGATGGATGGCTCTATCAAAAGCCTTATTATAATTATTGGCGTCGTCCTTATTATTATAATTATTGGTATAGTGGTCGTCCATTAATTATCGGTGGTAAACGTTATTATAAACGTCAATATTGGTAAATTCGATCTCAAACACCTTGATAAATTTATATATAAATTTATATAAATTTAATAAATTTTTTATTTACTTTGAAATTTTAGATTCATCTATTGTTGGATCATCATTAATAGCATCTTGTTTTTTATAATATGATTTTAGAATAATATAGACAATTAAAATAACGATAGTTCCAAAAATTAAACTACTAATTGTAATAGATACAATAAAAACCTCATTTTTATCAGGATAACATAAATTTTGGGATGTATCTATAACACATGCATATCTATTACCTAAAGCATATAATTGACTAATACTCAAAAAAGCATCATTATTATTATCAAAACTATCTGGATAAATCCATGAACAGTTAGTTGAATTTAAATCAGTAATAATGTTAAACATAGCAATACTACAATTAATCCAATATGGTTGATAAATGAGATCAGTAAAATCATTGCTAGTATCACGTAAACAATAATTATTTAAATAAGTGATATTAGAAAGAGTACAATTAGTCCTTTGTAATGAAAGAACCTCATTTGGTCCTTCAGTAATAGCTGGTATTAAAAGTAAAATAACTAATACTGTAATCATAGTTAATGTAATAGTTATGATTAAAAGCATATTTGTAATAATTTTAGGTCTCCAAAACATTTAGATTTTATTAAATTTAAATTAAATCCATAAATTCAAAAATTTCTATTACAAAGTTAAATTCGATAGGCTAATGTTCCCATTATCGAACCATACACTAATGCAGGAAGTCCAATTTCCCAATAGTTCAATTTAATTTGTGGCGAACTTTGTTTGTATTGACCACCTCCAATAGTACAATTGATGAGATAAAAACATTGTTCAAATTTCTTTGAATTTTTATTGTAATCGGTATGTTCAATATAATAATAGGCTTCACTCCATTCATTATATGGTTCGATAGTTAACAATTTTGGACGAATTAAACTTTTCTGAATATGGATTTCAAAATGAAAACCAAGTGCTCGTGAAAATCCCTTTAAAAACAAAACTTTGTTGTTTTTTCCCTTTTTGTGTTTAACACCTGAAAGATTGCCATCAATATGATAAAAAATTACCATAGTCTCAACAATCTTTTCAAGAATATTCTGAAATCGATAATCATTTTTAGAGTGAATCAATTGATCTTGAACCAACTCTTGAACATACTCTATTGTTTGAGCAATTGTCATCGGGTTGACAGATGGTACTGAGATTGGGTGTAATTCAAGAGTAGTTTTTTGAAAAACCATCATTGGAAATATTTGTTTCAACAAATTTAAACAAATCGTAAAAATACCATTTAAAAAATTCATAAAATTCATGAAATTCATTAAATTCATGAAATCCATAAAAGTCATGACTTTTTCGGTTGATTCATTATAAAAATAATACATTTTTTGATGACTAATCATACAATTATATAATCAAAATTTCTATTATATCAAGGAGATAAATATGAAATTTTGATTTGTAATATTATAATATCAATAAGATAGAATTTAACAGATTTTAATAAATATAATAGAGAATTTAACAGATTAAATAATAAATGTCGACAGTAAAAACTATAAAGATTCCAGCAAAAACAGTTAAAACTGTAGAAAAAACAAAGAAAGAAATCGAAAAACCAAAGCCTGGAGCCAATGCTTTTCATCATTTTAACTATGGTATGAAGCTTTTAATGGGAGATAAATATGATTATCAAATAGTTTTAAAAAAATGGGATCAAATGGATGAATCGGATAAACAACAATATAAAGAGGAGGCGGCAGATACTCCTAGACATAAAAAGAAACCAGGAGCATTAAGAAATGTTTCTGCTTATGATGTATTACGAAATGAGTTATCAGAAGAGGATTTTAAATTTAAAAAAGAATTAAATAAGGTACAAATAGCATCAGGTCTTAAAAAATGGATTGAAACTAATTATTCTACTGCTTGGGGTGAAAATGGAGAGAATTGGTTAATTACTCCAAAAAATGATCATATTAAAATTATCAAAGAGGGGATTAAAAATCTAAATTGGATGTAAAAATAATCATTTACTTTTTTGATTATACTCTATGATATACTCATTTTACTTTGCTAATACTCTATGATATAATCATTTACTTTGATAATACTCTATGATATAATCCATTTTTGATTATTATGAATTCAAATTATAAATTATTAACAATTCTATCAAACAAATGACATTACAAATTGAGCGAAATGAGATTAATCGTGTTTTGGATGATGAACGCCAAAAAATCGAAAACATGATTATGCGAACTCCGAATAAGCCAGCTTATCACCAAGCTTTACAACAACAGTTTACGGCTTACATGAATCGATTGTACGCAAATTTGGAAAATCAACACAAAAGACATTTAAGTGAACAAAAATATGGAAATTATGAAGTGTTGGCATATCAACGATTTCTCGAATTCAAGCGTAATTTCGCTGCAGAAGAAGCCGCAGCAGCAGCAGCAGCCACCGCAGCAGCCACAGCAGCCACAGCCACAGCCACAGCCACCGCAGCAACAACAACAGCAGCAGCAGCAGCCACCGCAGCAGCCACCGCAGCAACAGCAGCCACAGCCGCCACAGCAGCAGCCATAGCAGCCACAGCAGCCACAGCAACAGCAACAGTAGGAGATTCTATGAATTTTTATGATCATTTGAATCCAACACCTGTAACCATTGCATCTGTGACTACCAATGCGACCACGCCGGCGACTCATGCTACTAAAATCCGAACCTATGCGATCACTCCGGCGACTCAAATCCGAACCTTCACTCCGGCGACTCCGGCGACTCCGGCGATTCTGGCGACTCCGGCGATTCTGGCGACTCCGGCGATTCCGGCGATTCCGGCGATTCCGGCGATTCCGGCGACTCCAGCGACTCCGGCGATTCCGGCGATTCCGGCGATTCCGGCGATTCCGGCGATTCCGGCGACTCCGGCGATTCCGGCGATTCCGGCGACTCCGGCGATTCCGGCGATTCCGGCGATTCCGGCGACTCTGGCGACTCCACGAATTCCTGCAACTCCACGAATTTCTGCGACTCCACGAATTTCTGCGACTCCAGCAGTAAAAGCTCATCCAGTTCAAGTAGTTCCAGCTGGTGCTCCAACTATCCAACAGATACTTTTAGCAAATCCCCGTTTCGAGAAAATTCGTCAAGCATGTGCAGGAACAAGCCCGGCGACTCCACGAATTTCGGCGACTCCAGCAGCAAAAGCTCATCCAGTTCAAGTAGTTCCAGGTGCTTCAATTATAGTTTCGACAAAATTCATCAAGCGTGTGCAGGAACAATGTGGAGCAGGAGCTGTGACTTTAGATCAATCTCCTGTTCCAGTTCCAGTTCCAGTTGCAGCTTCTGTTCGAAAAAACGATACAAACTATGCTTCAATGACTCATTCATTGAGTATTACTCGAATCTTAGCAAATGAAACAAAAGATTGATTTTGTTATCTTGTTAATTACTTTGATATTCCAAAGTAACATCAAATCATTTCATTTTGCACACAACATTTTCCGCACAAAAGATACAATGGATCTAACCATTCACCTACGGCAATTGTTGATTGACATTTAACACATTGTCGCGTAAGCAAACAAATATGTATCAATTTAAATTTGTAAAGAAACCGAGTGAGAGATAATTCCCCACATGAACAAAAATAGGCATAATTTGCAGCACAAGTGTTGCAAATCGATTTTTTGGTGGATTTTTCTACAAACGTTTCCAACGTGCATCCAGAATTTCCGCATTTGCAACAAATTTTTGACATATTTTTTTCTTTTCACAATAATATCATTATTATCAAAAAAGAATAGTCAATTTTCGATTATATCTAAGAGATATAGTCAAAAATCATCATTATTTAATATTATTGAAATGAATTGGGATTATTTCAAATTTTTGAAATCCTTCATTATACATACTAGTTGTATCACATACCATTCCATAACCACTATCTACACAAAAATTCTTATTTCGATTACTTTGAATACCATATATGCCTTTACCTAATGAATGAATATTAAACACTTGTGCGTCACTTACAACGGGATTATCACATCTAATACCAGTAGTGGTTAATGATGCCCATAAACCACTTCTTTGACCTTGAATAGCATATTGTTCTCCTCCTAAATGTTGAAAAGTAAATATTTCTCTAGGACCGGGAGTGTCGGCAATACAGATAATACCATTAGCATCATCAGTACAAAAACGATTATTACGACTGCCTCTAATAACATATTTACCATCCGGTAATAAACCCTTATCTGTAATATATCCATCAGTAAATGTTTCGATAGAATTATTTGAATTAGTTACATTTAGATTAGTTTGAATTTGATGAGAATTATTAAAATATAAACAAAAAATTACAGATAAAACTAAAAACAATAATATAAATAAAGTTAATTGCCAAATATTTGTATTATTAATGAAATCTGACATAATATATAATAAATAAACAAATTATTATATATTCAAAATATCAATATCAAAGATATATAATTAGTTTATTTTGTTTGGTTACTTTGTCATTATTTGGTTTTATAATCATCAATTTGAATAATTACATGATCACTTTTACTATCTCTTAATGATGTATTAGCGGTTTCAACTGTATCATCAATATTACTTTCTGTACCTAAATTACTATCAGTATAAATACTATCATTATTATCAATAGGCACTCCGATGAAATCAATTCTTCGAATATTTCCTTCAAAATAACATACCTTAACAATAGTTTCGTTATCAATATCATTATGATCAAGAAAATCTTCATAATTCATATAACGATAAAAAGGTTGTGGAAAAATATTAATAATGCGATTAGTAAATTTATTATAAATAATTTTAACAAAACAACCAACTTTAATATGTTTTGCAATATCAGCAAATTTAACATGTGTAAATACCAACATAAATTTTGATCCATCAGCCATCTTGATCAAATGATGACATTTATCTTTATAAAAAGGTAATTTACCTAAATTATCATCAGAACTTACCTCAATAATACGTCCACTATGTTCTAATTTATTTGTTATAAATATATTTTTAAAATATTGTAATCCATCATAAACACTATATTTTATAGTTGTCCAACAACTAATATTACGATTATCTAAATCTTTATAATTAAACATAATGATAATCTCCCTTAATATATACTTGCAAAGATTATTTTAATTAAGATAATTTTTGTAATCAAAAATTCAAATCCTCGTCAAAAATAAAAAATCATTCAATAATATAATGAATCGATCATACATATATTTAGCGATTATCATTTTAATTTTAATCATACTATATTTATTATTTCAAAATTATCATTATGAATCATTTGAAACTTATTTCACTTCTCCTGATTATCTTCCCAATAGTAATGCCTTTGGTAATTATTATCGTATTGGATATCAAAAAAGTAAAGATTTAGGTTGGAAACCAAGCAATAATTGGGATAATCTCCGACCAGAGTTTAATATATGTCCAAACCAATATAGAATTGATCCTATTTATTATGATGATAATAAATTCAAAGAAAATCTATTAGAATAATTCCAAAATAATTTATTTTTTTGTTTTCAAATGAATATGAATTTTTCTTTTTAGCTCATTTTTCTCTTTACTATATTCATCATTTTGTTTAATTGGTTCTTTAATTTGTTTATTTGGTTCTTTAATTTGTTTATTTGGTTCTTCAATTTGTTTATTAGGTTCTTCAATTTGTTTATTAGGTTCTTCAATTAGTTTAATAGGTTCTTTAATTTGTTTATTTGGTTCTTCAATTAGTTTAATAGGTTCTTCATTAAATATTTCAGTAATTTCTTTAGCTTTAACGTGCCAAGTTGTGGAATCTAATAATACCTGAGCTGTTAATTTTGTCAAATTTAAATCTACATTTGGTAAAATAGGATAACATTCCCATCTAAATCGATGATCCATCATATCAATTTGAAAATCGGAAGGATATTGAAAAATAATAGGTGAATCGATATTAAACATTAATTTTTGTAATTTTGGATTAAGTAAATCGCTACTTTGTGGAGGTAAAATTAATAATAATTGTACATCTGGAGTAACTGGTTGATTAGGTTTCATATTATTTATAATAGATGTAATTAATCCATCATGATTACGAAAAAAATCTGCTAAATCATTAATTGTTGGAGCAACTCGATAGTAATAAAACCATTCCCAATCTGGACAAGTATTTAAATTATTATTTCCAGTATAATATCTTAAAACCCAATATAAACCTGTAATATAATTAATTATCATATCATTTTTGGATTCATTCGTGTTCTCTCCTAAATAATATTGATAATATCTTTGTTTCCAATCAGGTTGTCCCATTTTTAAAACATCCACATATTTATCTTCAATATATTCCCATTGTAATTTTTCACGTTCATACGGTTCAGCATTGCGTACACGATAACTATTAGCAAATTTACTAATACGTAATTGACTGGCTTCTGTTTGTTTAATTAAATCCGGATCTTCATATTGACCAATTTTACTTAAAAATTTAATAAGAAATGGTAAATTAAAATTCATTTTATCTTCATTGACTAAATAATTATTTGGATATTCCATTTGTATGTCTTTATAAGATTCAATAACTCTATTTAATCCGCCTTCTTTAATTTTCAAACTAGGTATATGTGTTAAAAAATCATTACCTAAAAGAAAACACATTGCAGTATAATCCAAAATTAATCTATTTTCATCATTTTTATTTAATTTTAAATCTCCATCATACATTTTCATATCTATTTCTCGAATAATCTCATTCTTAGATTTAAATGATGTATTTGATATTTTTATCAAATCATTCGATTTAGTTAATTGATCAGGATCAACTAAAGTAAAATTAGTATCACCATGAAGACGATCTTTATATGGATTGAGAATACCCCAATCATTAAGTTGATCTTTATTAAGTGTAGGAGTCATAATAGATAAAATAATTTTTCTAAAGTTTTCGATGTGAAGGTAAGTAAAAGGTGATAAATTGTTTTCGATGTTATCTTTTTTATCACCATCATCGAAAAAGATCTTTTCACGAAAGATACAAAAATTTTTATGTTGTTGATAATGTATCAAACATAAAAATATTAAATCTGAATCTAATCCATATACTATAATTGAATCCTTACTAGTAGTTTTAGTTCTAATATGATACATAATTTTATGTTCCCCTTCACCAGGATTACTAGCATCATCAAATATTATGTTGAGATATCCATATTTTGGTTGAAGATATGTTTTAATATAATTTTTTAATTTTTCAGTTAATTCTAACATGAACTTTGTTCCAGGGCTGATCATATTGAAATCAAACTTAGAAATAACCCTATTATGATTACGATCTATCTTATCTAATTCACGACGATCTTGAACTGTCTTGAAACGTCTAATACGTTGTTGTTTCATTTTAGCTAATGGAGCTACACCATCAACTGCAATATATAATACCTTTTTTGGTTTAGTATATTTCATAATATTTTCTAAATAATTACAAACTGCCTGATACATATCTTCAATAGTTTCAATACCATCCTTCTTTACAGCTGGATGGATCGCGCAATTAAAGTCCAAATATAAGTTATCAGGAGACTCCTCATATGGATAGTCTTCAAATAGTAGTTCTTTTGAATAATGATTAACTAACCACAAAAAAAACGAAGGAACGCCCATTTTAGATAATATATCAATTAAAATAAAAGAATCAAAAAAAATGAAAAAGAATAAAATGAAAATAAAAGAAAATAAATTTAATTAAGCGTCCATCCATAATGTTCAACCAAATATTCTAATTCAGATGGAATAAACTCAATATCAAATTTGTTCAATTGAATAATCAAATCCTGTTTGAGATCATCTCTTGATATTAAATCTAAGGCTGGTTGATAGTATTTGTAAACCCATTTAGCTAAATTTTTGTTTTTAGTACGAACATATTCATAACTAGGTCCATTGAAATAATCTTTAACATTATTGTTACCCATCAAAAACTCTTTGCGAATACATTTTTTACATTTATGACAATTATTTCCATCCTTATCACTATACCAACAATATTTTACTAAACTCATATCAAGTCCGACAATCTTTAAGATACCTAAATCAGTTAAACCTGAAAGAGGTACGTATATAGGTAATCCTAATTTAGCAAATGTTCTTAACCACAGATTAGGTTTAAGATGAGTTGGATGATATTTTGTACCATCATTTAGATAGACTGAACCGATGTTTCCACCGACTGTTAATAAACTCAAAGAATATTCATTGGATAACCATAAACTACTAATTAATACTGCAACCCAAATAAACCATCCAGCTGAAGTAGTTTTTTCGGGATTTTTATTATCTATTGAATGAATTAAATCTCTTAAATTAGTTTTTACAATTTCAATATTTGGATAATTTTGTTTTTGTAATGGTAATGGCGAAAAATCTTGATATTCATGTATTAAAACTGTATAAATATGAGGTTGTAATTTATACAAAGCCCAAGTATCCATTCCACCACCCCAAGAAAGAGCAATATTATTATATTTACCAATATAAGGTGGTTGATTTGTATTGATATTAGTATTAGTTGTTAAATGATGATCTTTGAGAATATCTAACCAAATTGGAGATACATTTAGAGGAAAGATAATTCTTTGTGAAGAACTTAAAAAGGGAAAGAAAGCAATAAAACAAATAAGAGCTAAAATATCGGGATGTGGGAGTTTAACTATATTTGAAAAATGTAAAGTATAATTTATTAATTTAATATTATTACCAAGAGAATCTTTTTTATTCAGAATTTCAGTTGGATCATCTGGAATACAAGTAATAAATAATTCATCTAATTTGAATCTCATTTATTTTCTCTCCAATTATATTATAGGTTACTAAATGTATAATGGAGGACAATTACGCGATTCATATAATCGTGAAATAATTCCTAATAAAATGCAACCTTCACAACATAGTTTTTCTAATTCTCAATCTTATTCAACACCGACTCAATCTCAATGTGGTGGTGGATCAGCTGGACAATCATATAATTTTCAATCATCGTGTTCTGGCCCACCGGCATTTGATTCTGGTTTAGGATTGGGAGGAGTAAATAGTTTCGGAGCTTATGCAGATTTTAGTTCAATGAATAATGGTCCAGTATATAATAATACTGGTCCGGCCATATCTCAAGCTACAGCTCCGGCTTGTAGTCCATGTAGTGGTAAATTACATACAGCTGATCCATATGGACAACAACAAGCTCCAATGAATCAATATATTGGACATCAACAATATAATCAACAAGACCAACAATATGGTGGAGGCAGTGGAAGACCATATAGTTCAATTGAACAACAAAATCAAATGCAACAATTAATACAACAAACATCATCTTCAGAAGAAATGAATAATGGTCAACAAACATGTTCTGGTAAAGCAGAAAATTTTATGAGTTTTAATGAAAATCAAAATACTAATCAATATGTTCAAAATGATAATCCAAATGGTCAAACTGATCATGTTGATAATAGAACTAATCAATTAACTGCAACACATGAATCTGTTAATGAAATGTTAGTATCATATTTGAAAGCTACAATAAAATATATCGCACAACAACTTAAAATTAAACCTGATTGGATTGATTTAAGTCCTGATGGTGGGGCTTCGTGGAAATACAGTAGTATAGTACAAGGTAATAGTATATGGTCTCGCGTATTTACTAAAATTGAATTACATGGAGAACGTAAAGCATATAAATATCCCTTACCATATATTGGTAATGTAACAACAACAACTCGTATTAAATTAGATTGTGAAATATTAAATGATTTATTAAGAGAATTTCCCATGATGAGTTATTGTCAAGCAACTAAAAATCTACAAATTACAATGGATTCATTAGAACATAATTTAGCTATATTAGCATTAATTTGTGCTTGTCAAAAAGAAAAAATTAGTATTAATAGAATTAAATATCATGAATTAGTTAAAAAATATATGTTATTAACTACACCTGGACATAAAAATTATAATGCCGGAGCTAAGTATTCTTTGATTCGGCAAATTAGAAAATAACAAAGATCTTTAAAATATCTTTGATTTAATTTTGAATTCTGTTTTTTATAAATTCTTTGTTTTTTGTAAATTCTTTGTTTTTGTAAATTCTTTGTTTTTGAAAATTTAAAAATAATTTTTTATTTATAAATTTCTTTGTTTCTTTGTTTTTAAATAATTTTCAAGTGAATTTTCGATAAAAGTACTAATTTCGATACTGGACTAAAGTAATTGAAAAAGATTCAAAGATGATCAATTACAATGTCATTAATGATTTATTGTTTACCAATTAGTTTGAAGAAGATCAAAGGCAATCCAATTTGAATTATATTAGTCGATTGGATTTATAATATAATTGATCAAGAATCGACTAATATAATTCAAATTGGATTGCCTTTGATCTTCTTCAAACTAATTGGTAAACCGAACTCAAAGTGATAATGTAATAGATCACTTTGAATCCTTATTAATTATTTCAGTCCACATGTTGGTTCGCTACGCTCACGGCGAAATTGGCGATTTTATAGCGAATTCACTTGAAATATTATTCAGTAAAATCGCTATAAATTACAAAACAAAGATTTTTATAAACAAAGATTATAAAAACAACGAAATTTATAAAAACAAGGAAATTTATAGAAAACAAAGAAATTTATTAATTTCTTTGTTTATTTGGTAAACAAAGAAATTTATTAATTTCTTTGTTTATTTGGTAAGACTTTTCTTTGGTCCACCTTTCTTGCAAACTCCTTGAGTAGGTCCACAACTACAATCATCACATCTAGGTTTTGGTGTTGGGGCTGTCTTCTTTGGTAGACATTTTGACGCATCACATTTAGGTCCAGTACATTTATCCATTTTTTATATAATTAAAAATTAAAATATTTAATAAAATTAAAACTTAATATATAAATGTTTGATTTAATTTATAAACCAAAACAATCATTAATTGATATATGTAATGAAGATAATGAAGATAAACTTATTATAATATTAGATAATATGATAAGCAAAGCTAATAAGAAGGATCCAAATGATGATATATATAAAGAGAAAATATTGAATAATTTGAAGAATCGATGGCTAACAAATTATTGTATAGATAATAAAAAATGGAAAACACTCAAAGTCTTAATAAATTATAGAATCTTAGTAACTGGTCAAATATCTAAAATTGAAGAATCAATTGCAAATAATTATAATATATTAACAATTGATCAAATAAATGATTTAAAAAATTTATTAATTGCCCTAAAAATTTATAGAAATTATAATGTTCAATATATAAATCCTACTACATATCAAAGTAATCATCCATATATTCATCTTCTTTATGCTGGAGGATTTAATAATTCTGATATATTATCTAATGCATCAATTGTAAAATTAGATACAATACTAGTGAATAATTTAATAGACAAAATAAATAATTCAACATATACTGGATTATATATTAATATAGATATCGATAACACATATGAACCTACATATGAAAAATTAGAATACTTATTTTGTAATAACAAAGATGATTGTATTACATTATTCAATAATATACATTCAATAGATATAACAAAATGGACTTCATCAAATATATTTAATATTGAAAAACTAGTAAAAACTTATTATGATATTCAAAGTAATCGAAAGAAATTTTATAATTTATCAAAACCGATATATTATCACGAAAAATATACTTTATTATAATATTATCACAAGTTCTAAAAAAATCAAAATACTCTAAAAATATTTTAGTTTAAAAATATTACTAATATATAAATTAAGAAGAAGTGATTAAAAATCTATGTCAATATTAGCAATGCCAAATGAAATGATTAAATCTGAATTATTTGAAATGGATCCATATAAATTTTGGGAATATATATATTTAGAATGTGTTAATCCTAGACCTGAATGTGATTGTTGTAAAAAAGCAATTGATGATGTAAGTGAATGGGTATCATTTAAATGTAAATGTCAGAAATATTATCACAAACAATGTGTATATAATAATTTCGATGTATTAGAATGTTCAAGTTGTAAGGAATGTAAACATATATATACATTTGCTAAATTTTTATGTAAATATATGGATGTAGAAAAATATTACCAAATATATAATCGTAGTATTGAAGGTAAATCAACTAAAGAAAAATTAAAATTATATAAATTATGGTTTCATACTTATTCAATTTATACTCCACCATTCCTTAAATTATATGATTATTTAGAAACTCATAATCCATATTCAACTATAGAATATTTGGAAGATAAAAAGAATAATTGTCGTATTGAATGTTTTGATCCTGCATTTACAATGGAAGATGATGGTATGACATATAATACTGAGAAGATCGATTATTATGGAAAGAAAGTATTTGTAGATATTAATGAATTTAGAAAACGATTGCAAGAATTTTCATATGATTTAATTGGTGAAGATTTTCCCTATAAGAATAATGTAGTTTTAGCTGGTGGAACAGTACATAAATGTTTAGAATTAAGAATTAAATTGGAAGATGTACCTAAATATGCAAATATTGATATTTTTATATGTGATCCAGATATCAAAGTGATAACTAAAGAAACAAAGAAAATTATAAAATATCTGCAAGATAGACATTCTAATAAAGAAGAAATAAATAATTTATCTTTGAATTCATCAGATATACCAACAAATACAAATAAGAATATATATTGGGTAAGAAAAAATTCTAATATTTTAAGATTATATGTTCCAGGCTACAATAGAATTATACAATTAATCTTATTTAAAAATACAATAGAAAATATTATCTCCAAATTCGATTTTTCCCATGTACAATATGTTTATGACGGAAAAAATATATTAACTACATTACCAGGATTGGAATATGCTAATTATTTAGTAAGTGTACATAATGGATATTATGATATTCATTTTCCTAAAAGATATCAAAAAGCAAAACAAATGAAATTATGTATTGCATTACCAATGGCTGAATCAATGACTTTGAATTTACCAAAGGATATTAATATAGAATCATGGTATCCAAATTATACTGATGATATTGAAACAGTACGACAACAAATGAAAAGTATGTCAAATATTAAAGGTCATAATGTAACTGAAAACAAACCATGTCGCATATTATATACAAAAATCCCTACTGATTTTTCTCATAGCGATCAAAATAACAATTCAGAAGATGAAATCATCAATTTTATCGAAAATGAAACCCTATTATCAACCTATTAAATCCTATTATAAAACCTTAAAAATCCCTTTTAATTAGTAATGGTAAAATTTGATGTTATTAAATAATAATAATAATAACATCAAAATGGGAAAAATAAAAGAAATTTCAAGCGTAGATATTATAGATACATGGTGTGATAAAATTGATGAAAATGATCAGATTATCAATTATCGTTCGAAACATAATAAAAAATTATGGAGTAAAAAAGGAGTTTTTATTGGATATTTTATAGAAAACTGTTTATTACAATATAATGATAAAAATTTCTTATTTTCTGAAGAAACCACTTTTTATGAAAAAATAAAACATTTAATTTTAAAAATAACCAAAAAAATCGTTCAAAATTATAAAATATCTGATAATATATTAATATTAATGATTGAATTATTAGAAAATTCAATCATTAATAATATTGGTCCACATAAAATTAAAAAAATAATTAATAAATTTACCGAAGTATATAATGATCGATCTTCACACAACGAAGCAGACGAAAACAAGCTGAAGACGTGCACTAACAGCGAAGTAAGCGCCGACAATGATTGTGTTATATGTCTTGGAACAAAAAAATCAAATAAAATACGAATATTAGCTTGTAAACATAAATTTCATCAACAATGTATAGATAAATGGTTAGAAACAGATATGAAATGTGCCTTATGTCGATCAAGTCTAAAAGATATTACTAAATATGATAAAGATACATTATTTCAATTTATTTAATTATTTTTACCTTTTCTGGCTAGTTCATCCGCCATAGCATTACACTTTGAATGAATATCGGTTTTATTAGTATGAGCGCGAACATGTTTAATATCTAAATTAGGAATTTCTTTGAATAATTTTTTTGCTTGATTAATTAAATCTAAATTATCTTTTGGTTTCCATTCTCCATTAATAACATTCATTCCATACTGACTATCTGTATATATCGTAATCTTATAATTAGTATATAATTTTTCATCAATTATAATTTTTAAAGCTCTATATATCGCCCATACTTCTGCTCTTTGATTAGTAACTGGATATTGCACAAATTTTTCTGAAATATTACGAGGATCTTGAATACCAAAAAATACTCCTATACCTCCACATGAATTTTTATTATTCCGTGAATTATTTGATACAGCCCCATCTGTATAAATATACATACGTCTTATTTCTTTTTGTACTGAATTTTTTTCAATTTTTAAATTTTTATTATCTTTATTTTCTCGTTCTCGTTCTCGTTCTCGTTCTCTTTCTCTTTGATTTTCTCTTTCTCTTTGATTTTCTCTTTCTCTTTGATTTTCTCTTTCTCTTTGATTTTCTCTTTGAGAATCATGTTGTTTCCATCTTTCATCAAATTGAGATAATGCAACTTGACTATTATCATCATCTGAAAAATTATCATATTTTAATTTGTTATTAGATGGTTTTTTTTGTTGTTTGATATCACAAAAATCTATAATATCTATAATTTTTGATCTCATATTTGATTTAACTGTATTATTAAGTTGATCATGTTTAATTGTTGATTTTTTAAGAGTAATTATATTTTTTTTATCTGAATGAAGTGGTGGTCTCATAAAAATTTTGGGTTTAATAGGTTTTAAAATAGATATTGGATTATTAATACGACGAGATTTTTTACGTGAACAATTTCGAATATTGGGAAAATGTTCAGATAAGGTAGTTTGACGTCCACTGACTTTTTTTTCAGCATTTAATGTTTTTCGAATGTTATATGTTTTTTTGGGAACTGATAAATCATCATCATCAGAATTATAGATATTATTAATATTTTTTGATTTTTTGTAACTCATATATAAATATAAATATCAAAATAATATGAGTGATATTGATATTGATAAATTACGAGAATTAATATTAAAATCCCAAGAAATTGAATTAGAATCAATACAAAAAACAAAATTATTAGAGAATAAAAATGATAATCGACGTAAAGTAAAGAAGATAAATCCTAAATTTTGTAATGAATGGTCTGAATTAGATAAAGATTTTCAAATAAATCGTATTATTGAATATGTTGATAGACATACTGAAAAAGAGGATTTAACTGAGGCGACTAGTAAGAAACTTAGAAAATTATTAGTAGAAGCATTAGTTAATGATCAATTAGATGTAGAATATGATTCAGTAGTTGGATTAATAAATAAAATACATAAATTGCATTATAATGATAATGAAGGATTTTTCTTGGGAACATATCTAAATGAAGATGGAAATTTACCATGTAGAATTACAAAAATTTCTAAAATAACTACAGATGATGGAATTATTTTAACTGAAGATTTTGCTCCAGTTAATTCTGAAAATACTGAATTATCTAAAAAGAAAATTAGTCTCATACGAAAATAATGTTTTATTATTATATATATTAAATGGGCGCTTTTCAATCAACCCCTAATAATAATCAATCAACTTATCAAATGTATGATGATACAAATAATAATATAAATGATATAAATAACGATGATATTCAAAATGGTGGCGACTTTGATAATAGTTTAACCGATTCTATGAACAATTATTATCGTGAATATTATATGGAAGGTGGTAATGATACTATAACAGATATAAGTAGAACAGCTGTTAAAAGTTTTGTATCAGAACCGACTACCCCAACAAATAAAAATGATGATACAAAGACAGAATCCATAATTATTGAACCTAAAAAATCTTCTAAATTAGTAGAAGAAAAAAATTACGCACTTTTGGAAAAATTGTGTAGTCCATATATAATGACAGAACCTATTACTAAACCTATTACAAAATCTTTACCTCCAATACCTCAATCTTCATCAAAACCTTTATCTCCTACACCATCTTTACCACCATCAAGTCGATATTTACCACCATCTTTATCATCTCAACCTTTACCTAAAGAATCTTTATCACCTTCAACTAAACCATCTGTACCACCTACAATGCCACCTAGACCATCTGTACCACCAACTTCATCTTCAACTCGATCTTTACTACCAACACCATTAATGCCTCAAACTTCATCTACGACGTCAATGCGTACAACTACACCATTAATGCCTCAAACTTCATCTACACCGTCAATGCCTCCAACTCCACCATTAATGCCACCTACTCCACTGGCTCCACCAACTCCACTGGCTCCACCAACATCATCAGATCAATCTTTACCATCCTCAATGCTACCTACTCGATCTATATTATCACCGACTCGCCCGATGGTTTCGCCACCATCAATCAATCACAATAATTCAGCTTTTCCACTACAACCAACTGATTCTAAAAAAACAGTTTATACTTATGGTCCCATAGATAACAACAATCCCAATGAAAATTTAACTCTAAGTCCAGAACGATCAATGCCAAAACCTTTATCATCTCAACAAATGCCAAAATCTTCACCTCAAAACCCTTCATATACTCCAACCGAAATAGTTAATATTAAACCAACATGTGATCTCTCAGAAGAAAGAAAAAAAGAAATATCTGCCGCAGCCAAAGCCGCAGCCAATGAAGTACTAAAACAACAATTTTGTAATAAACCAGTAATAGGTGGTTTTTTTAATGAAGACCCAAAAACTAATGCGGATTGGCGTAATTTAACTAAGAAGAAATATCCAGATACAAATGGATTTTATTATAATGATGATTGGGAAGTCATTAATTTTCTTAGAACATCATATGCGAATATGAATATTGCTTGGCCATTTCGTAATTTGCAATCTATTAAAAATCATATTCGTAGAAATAATGGTCAATTAGATCTAACTGGAAATGGATTTGAAACTTTACCAAATTCAGATGCAATTAGAAAAGCTATAGGACCCGTTGAAATAATAATTTTTACAAAGAGCATTCAAGTTTAATTAAAAAATTGATTTTTTAATTAAATATAAAAATGAAAAAAATGAATTATGAAGAAAGAATGAGATTAGCTGAATTAGAATTTGAAAATTTTATTCAAATAACTGAGAACTGGAAAGATTATCAATTACAACAATGGATGATTATTTCAGATAAATATAAATTAGATTACGATGGTACTGTAAATATCAATATAAAACGAAAATTATTTACTCCTAAAAAAAGAAAAATTACACCTAATATAGCTAAATAAAAAAGTAAATAAGTAAAAGTAATATAAAACGATGTTGATATTATAAAGTAATATGAACTTTGAATTTAATAGAGATTTACAAGAATTTGAACAAACAACATGTGTTGATATTAATCGTATGATATATAAAGGTGAATCTGTTTTGATGTGTAAGATAAAAGAATCTGATAATAATGTTGGGGTATATCGAATAATTAATTTACCAAATATAGGTCAATATACATTAAAAATAATATGTGAAACAAATAATAATAGAACCTACGTTAATATGACAGATACAGATGATCAATCATTAATAGATAAAATAGTATATCTAAAAAAAGATGTAAAAACAAATTTATCAATTAAATTTTATGCAAGTACATCTCAGATTAAAATACATATTTTAATAGGAGGTGATTCAATAGGAATTCGTAATGATACTTTTATATTATATAATGTAAGAATAATACCATTACAAATAGATGAATTAAATATTAATAATTCAACATTAAAAATAACACGTAAATATGAAACTGTTAAGGAATTGGAAAATGAATCAAAAGAACCATTCCGAAATAATAATACACCTATGGAAATTGGAGAATATGCTATACTTAAAGATGAAACAATTAAAGATGTTGATAATTTATATATATTAGGACAACAAGGATTGAAATATGTATCTAAAATTGGTACAGGTATACCAAGTTTCTTTGGAGATGGATTACCAATAATACCTGGAAAAATATTACCAGTATATGATAATGACATATTAGCAAAAAAAGATTTAGAGAAAAATCCTAAAGAATTTTATAATCCAAAAACTATAAAAGATCAAGAATATGAATATAGAAGTGAAATACAAAATAATATATATTTATATCTTGATTCAGATGGATATGTAAGATGGTTAAAGTATTAAAATAAAATTGAGGTTATAAAATTAATCTCCTATAATTATATATATTTTGCAAATATGAATAAAAAACAAAATGATTATTACTTTCAAAAAGGAGGCGCAACACCTTTACCTCTTTCATGGTATCATCCAAATAGTATTCCTTTTAAACCTTGTATGGGATGTGATGTAACAAAACAAGTAGGGGGCGGAGATATGAGTTTACCGTATAGATGGTTTAATCCAAATACTAAACCATTTGAACCATGCACCTCATGTAATGTAGGATATGATGATTTTTCAATTAATCGTGATTGGGCTTGTTCAAAATGCAGTCGATGTGGTAAAAAAATTCAATCAGAAAAACAAGTTGAATCATTCGCAACTGGAGCTCCATTTGGAGTTTTTACTCAAGGAGAACCATTAAAATATAATTATGATCTTCGAGATATTACAGGAGTACCAGTTATGGCCAAAGTACAACCTAGTCCATTTTTATGTCGTAAATAAAATATAAAATAAAAAAATTTGATCAATTAATAATAATAAAATTATTAATTAAATATTATATTTTGCAATGAATTATGTATCTAAATTAAATTTATATGCTCAAAAAGAAGGTAAAAATTTACCAACTTATACATTTACAGGTGATGGTATTGAATGGTGTTGTAAATGTGAATGGTATGATAAAAAAATTACAAGTGAAGTAAATATGAATAAGAAGAATGCTAAGGAAGAAGCAGCAAAAAAGATTTATATTCAATTGGAAAAAGAAGAAAATAAAGAAGAAAAAATAGATTTACAAAATGCAATAATATTAATTGATGGAGATCAAAGAATGGATTGTTGGAAATGGTTAACAAAACAAACAATTGATTCATCTGTTGATATTTATATATTTATTTCTCCAACATGTCCTGTTATTGAATCACCTACAAATTTTAATATAGTAAAATCAAAGACAACTAATAGAGATTCATCTGATGCTATATTATTAATTACATTAGGACAATTTATTATTAAATATCCTAATAAATCATTATATATTATATCATCTGATCATATTTTAGTTCAAGCTGCACAAGATATGAATTTATTATGGGCATGTAATGTTAATGATTTAAAAAAATTACTAATAAAATAAAAAAAAATCTTATTTAATATATCTTTTGATTTTTTTTTGAAAAAATCAAAGATATTATTGATATTTTAATAACTAATCATTTACATTACAAATAATCAAAATATTAAATAAACTTAACCAGAAAAATGTCATTCACTGTAACTACCATATTACCAACTACTTTAGAATTACCAAATGCTAATGATATTACAAATATTGTTAATAAAGCAAATTTAACGAAAAATAAAAAAACTGAGCCAAGTATGGCTGAATTGAAAGAAAAGGAATTGGCACGTACAGTTTATATAATTAATTGTGTAAATTATATATTTGAATATATAAAACAAACGGCTCCAACTAAAATTTTTGCTCGTGTTAAATCTGAATTAAATAATTGTTATGTATATCGTTTTTCACCTCCAGCTGCACGTGGAATAAATACAAGATATTTTTCACAAGTAGTTTATGATACTGAAACTCAAGAATGTCGATTTGAATATTTTCGTCCATTACGTCATGGACGTAATTTATGGTATTTTCCAATATATTATATGATGAATGGATATACTAAAAATGATCAACGTACATTTCAAGAATTAAGTATTAATACAGTAGAACAATTATTAATTGACTATTTTATCAATAAAAATTATCGTATTAAATTTTTTCGTAATAGAATTGTTGATGGAAATCCAACGGGAAATTTAGTTTATGTTGAATGGGATAAACAAGAACCTCAAAAAATAGAAATGAAAAAATTATCACCAATTAAAGTAATCGAATCAATTAAAGTTATTGATCCAATTAAAGTTATTGAACCAATTAAAATAACAGAATCAATTAAAGTAATTGAACCAGAAAAAAAAATGATTTTTCCAGTTTCCTATAATCTCGGGAAAAAAACCACTCCATGGTTAAAAGTTATTGTTAATAAAACTATTAAAGCTGAATAAATTAGATAGTAAATTAGATAATAACACTTTGATAGGTTAGATTCAAAAATTTAATATTTATATATATTTATATATAAATATAAGAATGAAAATAATAATATTATGTGGTGGAAGAGGTGAACGATTTATTGATAGTATGCCAAAACCATTAAATAGAGTATGTGGTAAAATGATAGGAGAATGGATGGTAGAAAGTATAATTAAATCATTAAATCCTACTGAATTAATATGGATTCTCAATCCTATATTATATGTATATAATATTGAAGATGAAATAACAAGATGGACAAGAGGTATAAAAAATACATTGATAAAATTACCATTTGAAACTCGAGATCAATCAGAATCATTAGAATTAGGATTAAAACAATTACTCTTTGAAGATAGTTTTTTATGTTTGGATAATGATAATATATATGTAGATGGATTAGAAGAATTTAATAAATTGGAATTAAACAATACATTTAATGCTGCAATATTAGTACATAAAATTAATAATGAAAATACATCTGAAAATATGAATAGATATGGATATGTTAAGATTGTGAATGATATTATTATTGATGGTAAAGAAAAACAAATTGGTTGGGGTGAGAATGGAGTTTCTCATGGTTATTGGTTTTCATCATGTAAATTATGTTTAAAATGGTTAAAATTACAGAAAAGAAAAAAATGTATTGAAGAAAAAAGTCTATTAAATTTAATTGTAAAATTTACGAAATATATTAAACCAATATATACAACGCAAACATTTTCAATTGGATCACCTAAAGATTGTGAAGAAGCTGAAATAAAATATAAAGAAATATTTGGTTGGAGTAAATCCAGAATTGTAGTTGATTTAGATAATACTTTAGTAACATATCCTAAAAAACATGGAGATTATTCAACTGTACAAGAATTACATAATATTTCTGATTGGATCAGAGATAAAAGTGAAAAAGGTGCTCAAATATGTATTAATACTGCAAGAAGAATGAATTCATGTAATCATAATATAGGAAAAACTATAACTTCAATTGGTGTTGAAACCTTGAAAAGTATTAAAGATTTGAATTTAAAAGAATCTGAGATTCAATTTGGAAAACCATATGGAGATGTATATATTGATGATAAAGCTATTAATCCATATGATAATAATTGGAAAATAATGGCAGGAGATTGGCAAGATTCGAATAAAGAAAATCCAATAAATTATTTACCAGTAACAAGAAATGTTCAAATATCCGTAAAGAAAATTGAACATGTAATAAAAACTGGTTCAATCAAAGAATTACAAGGACAAAGTAATTATTATAATTTTATATCAAAATATACTCCATCAATTCAACATTTATTTCCAAAATGTTATGAGAATACAATGAAAGATAATAATATATGTTTGGAATTAGAATATATCAAAGGAGTTCCTGGTAGTTATTTATGGTGTCATAATATATTTAGTAAAAATGAATGGAAATTATGTCTTAATGCATTTACTGAAATTCATTCAATAAAATCAAATGAACCAATATTATATGAAGAAATCTTTGATGGATATATAACTAAAATAACTAAACGACAAGAACAATATGCACAATTTACTAAATTTGATAAAGATTTTAAATTATGGAACTTACTTAAAAAAAATATACCCAAAAAAGAATATACTGAAATAGTTTGTATTCATGGAGATGCTTGGTTAGGCAATGTAATTTTTCCTATGAATTCAAAAGGCCAGAATATAAAATTTATAGATATGAAAGGAGAATTAAATGGTAAATTAAATATCTTTGGAGATAAAAACTACGATTATGCCAAATTAATTACATCATTATTAGGAATGGATAGTATCGTATATAATTTACCACAAAGAACATTAAAAGATGGTATGTATTGGATTACCAAACTTAAAAATTGGCAATATTTAGTTTCTTTAGCATTAATATTAATGTATGGGGCAATATGGACTTATGATGATGACAAAGCTTCAAAGATAATCAAAAGGATTGAAGAAGTCATCGAATATATAAGAATTTATTAATTATTTCTTTCTTTGAAATATCGAAATACAAAGAAATTTATATAAAAAAAAAAAAAACAAAGAAATTTATAAAACAAAGAAATTAATAAATTTACAAAAAACAAAGAAATTTATAAAACAAGAAATTATAAATTTAAAAAACAGTTCAAAGAAAATCGACTAATATAATTATTTGAATTGTCTTTGATCTTTTTAAACCTAATTGGTAGAGAGACCAGCAATAATTAATTTCAATGTCTTTGATCTGTAAACAATTAGTTGAATGCATCAGTCTGAGACATCAACACATTTAATTACTGGTTTCATCGTTCGTTGCTGCTGCTCCTCCAACCAACTATACATATTATGATCATAATTGTTATTATTTTGTAGATTATGATTGTTTCTATATCGTATATCTTTTACATCCATAATTATATTATAACCATAATACATTATTATTTTTTTCCGGATTAAATCTACTTTTAATGATAATAACGGTATGAGATTTTTAATTACAAATTTAAATTGAAATCTTATTATTTTGTTGTAGTATTCATCATCATTTTTTAATAATCTAAACAATTTTCTTTTTTCATCTAATAATGGAAGTTTAATATTAATATAATTGTCATGATTATTAAAAAAATCACCATATCTTGGTATATTAAATGTAACTTTTTGTCCAAACATCTTTTTATTTAATTCTCTTTACAAAGAAACAAAGAAATTCAAATTTTGTAAAATCTATTGTTTTCTTTGAATTGAATTTTTGTGAAATTTTGTATTAGATGCTAAATTAGGATTTTTTATACCATGTTTTTTGTAATAATCATCATAAAAAGCTTTGGTCAATTCAGTTGTAGTAGGCTTTGGACGTTTATCATTAGCGGCAAATAATATATCATTCATTTTTATTTTGATACTATTCTTGACTATATATTTAATCAAATTTTTATGTTTTTGCAAAGTTTACATTAGATGAACGAATATAGATATATGTACTAACAATAGATTGATTTATATATACATGTGTAAAATCCCTTAACTTATATTTGCTTTCTAATAAATGTCTTTTATTATTAAATGCTTTATGATTACATATAATAAGAATAATGAATTTACATTTTAATAATATCAATTCATTATAGAGATTCAATGGTATACTTGATAGATTTATAATACATAAATAGGGATTAACAAATGATAAACTAATATTATTATAATTAACATAATATAGATCTGATGGAATTCTATAAAGATCCAGATTTAATTTGGCTATATCAAGTATAGATTGACTATTTGATATACCTATATAATTAAATAATCCCTTCAGTAGGAGAGAATGAGTCAAAATGAAATATCTATAAAATTCTCCACCTATTCCACATATTGTTACAGGTATAGAAATATTTAATAGAATTGTAGACATATGTCTAATAATGAATTTAGTTATATGTAAATGCACTATTAAACTATTTTGTTGAAATACATCCATAAATCTCCATATAGGTAATATAGAAAAATTATCCCAATAGGTAGCAATTGCGGTAGATTGTGATATTTTAGATATTCGATTATTGAATAAATTTCTACAGAAATAGTTTTGTCCTTGTGTAAATACTAATAAAGAATCTGTAGCTAACCATATTTTGTCTGAATTTAAATGATTATTTACATCTATTAACGGATGTATGATATTATGTTCATTAATAGGTAAGGTTATCTTTGTTAGCATTTAATCATACAGAAAAATTGATAATATAATCAAATTTTGTATCTTATAAAGACTATTTACAATGATATGCATATCATTGGGAGGCACATGCGCAGTTGCATATTTTCTTAGGAATCTAGAAAAAGATACAATAAATTATCAAAATAGTCCTTTTGATTGGTGTAAATTAGATATTAAGAAATTGAATAAAGTCCTCAATGATGATTTTGCGGAGTTTTGTACATTAAAAGTAAAGAAATTCAGTATGAATCATCCATATTTTGGGTTATCTTTAGAAAATATCGAATCAGATCAAGGTAGTTTGATATTAGAAAATAATTATGGGATTCAATTTGCACATCAAATAATTGAGAAAAATATGATTCCAGAATTTATTGTACGTTTGGAGGAAAGAATAAAATGTTTTAGACAACTTTTTACTAATGAACAAACGAAAATTACATTTGTGCGATTTGAATCAGGTAAATTGAATATAGAATATCTAAATGATTTGAAAAAATTGATGAATTATTTAATAAAATCATGTGTCGTTAAATTTACATTAATTCTAATTATTCATATAGACTCAAAATTTGATATCAATGAAGAATTATTAAACAGTGGAGTATTAGTAATACATTATTATGATAAGTTTGATTCTGATTGGAGATATCCTGAAGTATTTGATAATTTAAAAATTCATTGATTACTTTGAAATGAATTTTGATTTTGTAAGAAGAAATAAAAGAAGTAAATAATATAAAGTGAGTGAAAGTGAACAAAAAAATGTTATTTAAATTTCGTAAAAGGATACGAAAAGCTAGATATTTAGACAAAGAAAATGATCAAGGTAATATAGAATATAAATTAAAAATATGTAATTTCAAATATGCTAATAGAATAACTAAATTAAGTTCTCAAATGAAATTTAGATTGTATGAAGGGGAAGGTTATGCGATTTATAATATAGGTTATTTTGATTCTGGAATACCTCATGGCATTCCATATGAAATGATGATGGATAGTCTGAATAATTTACATATTATTTCGAAGAATATAGACGCTATAATTAAATCAATAAAAATATTTAGAGGACTAAATGGATATTGTAGTAACATATATATAGAAAGAAAAATAGATAAAATGATGATGAATCACGAGGATTTTAATGATGATTTAAATGATGATTTAAATGATTCGATAGAAATTATTACAGATTTCGTTTAGAAAATGAAATTAAGATGTTATTAGGATATATATAATGAATACAAAATTAAAAAAACAATTAGATTTATATGAAAAAGGTGATTTAGAAGCTTTGGAAAGTATTTTAACACCTTCAGTATATAATGCTAGTAATGCAGCAAATGATGATGATTATAGTAATGCAACAAATGAAAAAAATGGTAATTCCAAAGGAACTCATCATGGTAAAACAATTATTAATGGTAAAATAGTTAATAACGCTAAAACAGTCAATAATACCAATATAAACAAAGGAACTCAAAATCCAACTAATCATAATGTCAGAGATCAGAATCAAAGTCAACATCAAACTAATCAAACATATAATGTGAGAGATCCATCAAATTATAGTAATCAAGGAGTTGAACCAAATAAGAATCGTAAACCTGATAATGAACCAGTTCGTATTATACAGGGTGATGAAACGGTAAAATCAATGGTTAGATCAGTTCGTGAAGATGGAACAGTAACTATGACAGAGGTAGATCAATTAGCTTATCCAGAATTGACTGATAATATTAAATCTGAAATTAGTAATTGTGCTAAAGAATGGATAAAATTAGATGATGCAATAATTAAATTAAGAGTAACTAAAACTGAATTAGAACGTCAAAAAAAAATAAAAGAAAGTAAATTATTAAATTATATTGAAGAATATGGATTAAAAGATATTACAAAAGGAAAACATCAATTAGTACCACAAATTATTAAGGGTAAAAAACAACCATTAAATAAGAAACTATTGCAAAATAGAATGGCTGATTTTCTTAGTACTTTAGAAATTGGAGATGATCCTGATGAAATAGCCTTACAAGCATGTGATTATTTAGAAAATATGAGAGGTGTAGGAGTAGAATCAGTTAAATTACATCATACTAGATTATAAAAATATCGTTTAATAGTATGTTGTAATATAAAAAAATATCGTTTAATAGTATACTAGTAATATAATAAATGGATCGGTGTGCTCCGGCTTATGCTGATCAAACTATTAGTTGTTTTACTAAGGATGCATTATTAAAAATAGTTAGATCTTATAATGGACGTAATTTAGATCCAATTAGAGTTACTAATAATCAATCGAAGAAAGAGATATGGGAAGCAATTCAACAAAAAATGAGTCAAAAATGTGGTACTGATGAAACATGTTGGTTAGATCAACCAGGAATAAAGGATGCTGTAGAATTAAATGAATATTTTAAACCTTTAGCTCCATTAGGACAATATCAATGGTTAAGTACCGATGATATATTTAATGTGATGAAACAATATGAGACTAAATATCCAACTTTTAAATTTATAGGTCCATTACCTATGGATTTTTTAAGTTTAAAAGATCCAGATTCCAAATTTTTACAAAAATTAAATTTAAATAGTGTTAGTTCACAATTTGATAATATTGGTATCATTTTAAATATGGATGCAAGTACTGATGGAGGATCACATTGGATAGCAATGCATATTGATCTAAAGAGAAGGGAAATTCAATTCTTTGATAGTTATGGAGATAAACATTTATATGATAATAAATATTATTTACCATATTATGATAGTGAAGGTAAATATCATAGAGATAATAAAATAGCATTACCTCCAAATGTACAAAAATTTGTCTTTCAATCTATGTTAACAATTAGTCCTGAACTAAAAAATACAATGAATCAACAAAGTGGATCTAATAAAATAATGGTAAAAATGCCTTATAATTTGAAAGTTAATACTATTCAACATCAATATGCTAATTCGGAATGTGGTGTTTATTCAATGTTATTTGTCATTAAAAGTTTAAATGGCTCATTTGAAAATATAACTAAAGATATTATTGCTGATGAAATGGCTAATAAATATCGTGATACTTTTTTTCGTCGTAAGTAAAATAATTTACAATATCAATAAAATTACTATGGAACTCCTCGATTTAATTAAAAATTGATTTTAATTAAATATTTTAATATTAGATTTATGAATCTAACAAACAATTTTAACATATAATGGCCCCTCCGTACAAACCAAATGGTACTAAACCTGCATCTTTTACTAAACCTGCACCAACAGCAGTTAAACCAACATCAATTGGTGGTAGTATATTAAAAGGAGGTAACACAAATAAAGGCGGAGGTGTAGGGAATCCAATTAATCGAACTTTTAAACCTCGAAAAACCCCTTCTAGTTAGTATTTACACAATATTTTTTCTTTTTTGAACTTAATTTTTCCATTAGTGAATAATATGATTGAATGAATTGATATGAATGAGATAATATATAATAAATTAGTCTTATCAATTACTCTATCAATTACTTTGATATTATTTTATAAATAGTTATTATCATTCAACTTTTTAAAAAAGACTATATGAGCTCTGTACCTAATACTTTTTCAATGGTACTTTGAAAAAATGCTAAATATTGGCATCCTCTATACAATGTAATATGAAAATCAGTTCTGTGACCCTCATGTTTTCCATCTCCTACAACAAATTTTAATACTAATGCATCTCCATCACACGTCCAATTTGATCTCAATGACAAGTCAATAAGTCCTGATGATAAATCATTATAATTTTTAATTTTATTTATAATATCTTTATCATCATCAACTAATTCTATATGTAATGGTCTCATCTCACATTCTGGTATATCAGATTTGGCATTACATAATGCTTCTCTGATAAGTGATAATGTTTTAGCTAAACTACTATTTTTATCTAAAAAAGCACTCTTTTTTATTTTTTCTACTGGTTGATTAAATTGTACCTTTACTATAAAGTCTTCACCACCTGTTTGTTTTTTTCTCTTACTTAATTTTCTTTTACTTATTCTTCTAGTTTTTCTACTTGATTTTCGACTAACCTTTTTAGTTCGACTTTTCTGTTTGCTTCGTCTATTTCGTTTACTTTTTTTTCTAGAATTTCGTCTAGACGCATATTTAACCATATTATAATATTAATTAATATTAAAATTATAATTCTCAGTTTCTAACATATTTAATATAAAATAAAAAATAATTCAACTGAAATCAAATTCAATGTATTTTCACGATTTTGTTCCAAATATGCATAATCAAAGTTTTCTGGTAATTTCTTTACATCCTTTGGCATTTCTGAATAATACATTCCATCACTTGGACTATCTTTCTTCTTTTGTATCAATCCACATCCCCAATCATCATTTACCACATTGATCACCAAATCTTCTCGATTAGCTATCAATTTGGCTATTGATCTCCACACGGTTCCATTCCACTGCCTGCATTGGTTTTTCTTCGCTTCCTCATAACTCCTTTTCAATTACTCTATCAATTACTTTGATATTATTTTATAAATAGTTTCTTTGACATGAAAAGATTTAATTTTCTAATATATATTAGGGTTTATATGTCATATGAAAATCAATCAAATTCTAATGTTTTATCACCCCAAATAGACACATTAAAAAATATTTCAAAATCCTTAGATATAATATTGGATAAACCAGCTGATCAATGGTCACAAAAAGAAATAAATATTTATCATCTATTACAAAATACATTAGATAAATATAAAATTCGTTATAGTTTAACTCAATTTAAATTAGACGTTAATGATATTAAAAAGAATGTTAAAAGTTGTCAATGGTATCAAGATAGTCCCTATCAAAAGACCTTATCATGGATTTTAGATCAATTAGTTATTAAATCATACCAACATTCTAAAAAAAATGATGAATTTCGATTAAATGTTAGATTCACTCAATCACAAATTAAATTGTTAATTATAAAAACAGCCGAATTTGATCAAGCAGGAGAACCTTTATTTAATTATTTAATTGAAAATGAAATAACTAATATTAAAACCAAAGAACTTAATGATATAGATAATATGATACAAATATTTGGTATCAATAAAAATATTGACTCCGATAAACAACATCAAATTATTATAGATATCGCTAAATTACTTAATGAAATTGGATTATTTTATAATTAGTAAGTAATATATAAAAAAATATTTGATTATATTTATATAATTATATCTTTTGAATATTATTATTTTTAATCATTATATGATTAAAAATGTATCAATTATTCATAAAATAGCCTTATATGTGAAAGATAAAAATATAGTAAAAATATTATTACAACATGAACAATATCATGAACTAATTAAATCATCAAATGCACATTATGATGATTTAATATTTACATATTGGAATTTCAAAACATATGATTCAAAAACCATAAGAAAAATTTTTACATTATATAGTAATAAAGATATTAGAATTATAATTCCAAATTATTCTAATAAATATACATCTAATTATGGTACTTTTATAAATAATAGTTGGATTGATTATGCTTCTAAGGAAAATAATTTAGAAATGATTAAATTTCTAATGAAAAATAAAATTGGATATTTTACAACTAGAGCTATTGATTTTGCTGCTAGATATGGTTATTTTGAAATTGTAAAATATTTTAGTGAATTAGGATATAGTCATACTATGTATGCGAAACGTTGGTCTGGACAAAACAAACACAAAGAAATTGTAAAATATCTGAGGAAATATAGATGTTCAAGAGAGACACATTATCATTTTACATGTTGAAATTGTAAAATATCTGAGGAAATATAGATGTTCAAGAGAGACACATTATCATTTTACAGTTTACTATAAATAAAATTATTACATATAATAATTTTATTTACAGTTTACTATAAATAATATTATTATATGTAATAATATTATATATGTCAAAAAATAAAAAAACTTTGTCAAATAAACAAAAAGGTGGTAATAAAAAGCAACCATCTGAATGTATTGTAATAGATGATCATATAAGATGTAATATTGAAAATACTAATCCAAATTGGTTTACCAAATGGTATCCATGTAATAACAAAGCTATAAATAATACCAATGTGGATTGGTATACATGTGATAAGAATAATGATACAAATGTTCAAAAATATAAATGTCGTCCATCATTACCGAGTGATAAAATACCACAGGGAAGAGGTAATTTATGTGAAAAACAAGAACCAGTATTGAAGAATGAAAGTAATATGTGTTATATGAATAGTATAATTAGATGTTTATTTGTAATAGACGATTTAATAGATACTATATTAAATAATAATTTTGTGGAGGAACTTGAAAGAACATCACAGAGTAAAAATGATGATGGTAAAATTACATATTTATTTTTGTATTTCATATATTCTATAATCAGGGGTCAAGATTCTGTGGAAAATTCAAAAAATAATATGGCAATACAAATGTGTCCCATGATATTTAAAAATCAATGGAATGTACAAGAAGATGCATCAGAATTTACAACAAAAATAATAGAGGCGTTATCTGTAAGTTATGGTAAAATTATTGAAAATATATTTAATATAGAAATGATAAAAAATCACAAATATATTCAAGATGTTTCTGGATGTAGAAATAAAATAGGACCTATATCAAAGGTTGTTAATGACACAATGATACTATTACCAATAATTGATGAAAATACTCAAAATAAAATATTTCAGAATGTAAGTAAAATAAATGAAGAAATTTCAAAAATTAAAGACATGAATTTATCTGATTTATTAAATAACTATTTTCAACCAACACGATGGAATTTTAATTGTAATTATGATGATAATTTAACTAAGACTGAACGGGATAAAATTCCTGCAAAAGAGGTTTTAGTGGAAACAACTATAAATATTAATAAATCACCTCCATGGTTAATAATCGCATTATTACGATTTATTAATGATCCCATGAGAAATAATAGATACAAAATTAAAAATAAAATAAATATGTCTGAAACTTTCAATATGTCTAATAATACATATGAATTAAGAGCTATCTCAGCTCATACAGGAACATTAAGTAGCGGACATTATATTGCATATATTAAAATGAATAATCAATGGATAGTATATAATGATTCAATAGTGGAACCATATGACTCATTAAAAAATATATTAGAAGATCATAATTATAAGACCTTCACACCTTATATTTTATTCTATAAAAAAATAAAATAATCAATTTGAAATAACAGCTTTGAATTTACTTACCTTGATACGATCAATAACATCATTAATTTCATCACTATATACACATTTATCATATGTTATACTAGTATCAATAATTGACCATTTAACTGCTTGAACAAATTCAGTATGAGTTTTAGGATTTTGTTTAGATACAAACCATTGACGATGAGAATATCTATGAGCAGATTCACCTGGCAATTTCTTAATTTGATAATAAGTAGTAATAGGAAACATTGAATTATATATTTATAATTCAATGAAATCAAAAAATTTACATCTAATAATATAAACATATTTATCTAATAATATAAACATATTTATCTAATAATATAAACATATTTATCTAATAATATAAACATATTTATCTAATAATATAAACATATTTATCTAATAATATAAACA
>Ga0302280_1000170_pt1 | contig 56374 bp, 51 predicted proteins | sample III_Fen_E1_1_FD_198771 | JGI IMG/M metagenome (GOLD analysis project Ga0302280, IMG submission 198771) | Peat permafrost microbial communities from Stordalen Mire near Abisko, Sweden - III_Fen_E1_1 | ecosystem: Environmental > Terrestrial > Soil > Wetlands > Permafrost | place: Sweden: Abisko... | reverse complement strand
TCAAAAATGAAGAATGATATGAGCGAGTTGCAACAAGCTAAGGATGAATTGGAAAAGCGTCTTCAGGATGAGATTAACAATAAACAAGTCAAGGTTGAAATGCAGGATAAAGGCTTGGTCATTACCTTCGTATCAGAAGTATTGTTCGATTCAGGAAAAGCTAAATTGCGTCATGATTCTTATCCTAAGTTAGATAAAGTCGCTGATGTTTTAAACACCACTGTTGCTGATTTAAATGTGGGAGTGGAAGGTCATACTGATAATCAACCCATCAAGAGATCTGGTTGGAAGTCTAACTGGGAATTATCTACGGCCCGCGCTTTGTCTGTATTGCATTATTTAAGTGATAAGAGTGTTTCTGAACCTCGTTTGGCTGCCATAGGGTATGGTGAGTATAAACCGGTTGCTTCCAATGATACCAAGGAGGGTCGTCAGTCTAATCGACGCGTCGAGATCGTTATTCTTCCTAAGACAGAGACAAAAACAGGAGATGCTTCTGACGCTAATAGCCCAAATTAATTAAACCGCCGCAACACCCGGTGTTGAGGTGATTTTAGGATGATTTTATGAAAGATATTATTTTAGTTATATCATTACTCTTTGCTGTTGGCTTATCTGTAGTCGTCGTTCGTTTCGCTGAGAAAGCTGATAAGGCTGGTAAAAGTTTGGAAGAGGAGCGTTACAGCCGCATGGTGGCTGAGGAAACTTTACAGAAAAACGATGCCAAATTAACAACTTTTGAAGAAGAATTAAAAGAGAATCAGCAAAAAATGTCTAAAATTGAAGATATTCTTGATCAGGAAAAAGGGATTAATTCGGATTTAAAGAAGCAATATGATCAATTATCCCAGGCTAAATCAAATCTGGAATCTAAGTTAGAGGCTGTGCTCCAAGAAAAAGCTAATGCTGTTGCGGCCTTACATGCTCAGGCGCAATCTGATCCTGTAGCGACGGTACAACCAGTTGCCCAATCAGCGGCACAAACAATGGCTGCGGTGCATTAAATCACAATTTATTTTTTGTTTTTTAAATGGGGGATAAATATCCCCCATTTTAATTGGTAATAACGACATGCAAACCGATCAACTTCCTCGACATGTAGCGATTATTATGGATGGTAACGGCCGATGGGCCAAAGCACGTGGAATGAGCCGTACTCAAGGTCATTTGGAAGGTGTCAAGCGGGTAGAGGAAATTATTAAAGCGGCTCGCGACATTGGGATAGAATTCCTAACTATCTATGCTTTTTCGACTGAGAATTGGAGCAGGCCGCAAGATGAAGTATCGATGATAATGCGTACATTTATACTGGTTTTGGGGCAAAAAGCCAAAGAGCTTGGGAAGAATGGCGTTCGTATTAATTTCATAGGTCGACGTGAAGGAATACCAAAGGAAGTATTGAAGGCTATGGATGAGGCTGCTCAAATCACGATGAGCAATAAAGTCATGACCCTGAATATCGCTTTTAATTATGGGGCCCGTGGAGAGATGGTGGATGCTTGCAAATCTATTTCCTCTTTAGTACGTGATGGAAAGATTAATGTTCATGATATTGACGAAAAATTTATCAATGCACATTTATATACCAAGGATCAGCCTGACCTTGATCTTTTGATACGTACTTCTGGTGAAATGCGTATTAGTAATTTTTTGTTGTGGCAACTTTCTTACGCAGAACTTTATTTTACTGAAAAATATTGGCCGGAATTTAATGAAGAACAGTTTTTAAAAGCCTTGGCGAATTATGCTCAAAGGGAGCGTCGGTGGGGCGGGGTAAAGGTATAAGTTTTAGTTAAGGATCCTTGGATGTCATTATCGCGATTTATGTCCTCAGTATTCATGATTACTTTAACAGCATTGGCTGTTATTAATGATTATTTGTTCATCACGGTAGTGGTTTTGTTAACAGCGGGTGGTCTCTACGAGTTTTTCTACATGGTGCGTAAAAAAGATGTTCCGATTTATAGTTATACCGGTATTTTAATAGGTATTTTAATTCCAATTTCTATCTTTACTCATTTTGAGCCGACTAAGAATTGGGAATTATTATTTATCGTTATTGGATTTTTATTAATCTTGTTCATGCAATTCGCGCGTAAGGATAATCGTCATGCCATTTTAGGATTGTCGACCACATTATTTGGGGTTTTGTATGTGGCCTGGTTTTTTAGTTTTTTAGTAAAAATTCGCCTGATGTTACCAGGCATGGAAGGCGTCAAATTAGTTGGCTACATCCTGTTGGTGACTAAAAGTGCCGATATAGGCGCATTGCTGATTGGGAGTAGTTTTGGCAAACATCCTCTTTTGCCTAAGGTCAGTCCTAATAAGTCTGTTGAGGGAACGCTTGGCGCGGTTTTAATGTCAGCAGTCATGGCCTTGGTTTTTCGTTCATTTTTACCGCCAACCCTGGATTTGCCGTTGTGGCAGATATTCTTTATGGGTGCTTTTTTTGGAGGTTTAGGTCAATTAGGGGACCTGTCAGAATCTTTGATCAAACGTGATTGTGGCGTCAAAGACTCAGGAAAATTCTTGCCCGGAATGGGGGGGGTTTTGGATATCATTGATAGTCTATTATTCTCAGCACCGGCATTTTATTTGTATATGAGTTCCACACTTAACACATTGCAATAATGAAACCTTGCCAGCTTGCTATTTTAGGTTCGACAGGCTCAATTGGCCTTAATACTCTGAAGGTGGTGGATCATAATCCTCGACGCTTTCGGGTAAAGGCTTTAAGCGCAAATAATAATTTTCAATTGCTTGAAGAACAGATAAAGAAATATAAACCAACTCATGTGGCTGTCGGCAAAGAAGGTTTGGATCATTTTAAAAGTAGGGGTATTAAAGGTGTCAAATTTTATCCAGTTGAAAACTGTTGTCAACTGGCATCATTAAAAGAAGTGGATGTGGTAGTTCTGGCCATGTGTGGTACAGGAGCATTGAAGCCTTTTTTAGAGGCACTGCGTGCTGGTAAGACGGTAGCACCTGCCAATAAAGAAGCTTTAGTCATTGCCGGTGATTTAATAATGAATGAGGCGCGTAAGTTTAAAGCACGCATCATTCCAATTGATAGTGAGCAGAGCGCTATTTTTCAGTGTTTGGAAGGACAGGATTCAAAGCCTTCCTTTGTTCATTTAACAGCATCTGGAGGACCTTTAAGGGAAGTCAGGGCTAAAGATTTCAAACGAATGACGCCTCAAGATATCTTAACGCATCCTCGCTGGAAAATGGGGCCTAAGATTACCGTTGATTCAGCCACGTTAATGAATAAAGGTTTTGAAGTGATTGAAGCTAAGCATTTATTTGGTTTGAATTTCGATCAAATCAAGGTTTTGGTCCATCCAGAAGCAATTATTCACTCGATGGTGGAATTTGCGGATGGTTCTCTCTTGGCACAGCTTGGGGTAACGGATATGCGATTGCCTATTCAATATGCTTTGACATATCCAGAGCGTTTGCCCACGGGGATTAAGGCGCTTGATTTGGCTGCTTTAGGTTTATTAAGTTTTCAAAAACCTGATTTTAAAAAATTTCCTTCCTTAGATCTGGCCTATGAAGTAGGCCGACAGGCTGGAACATTGCCTGCTGTTCTTAATGCGGCGGATGAAGAAGCCGTGGGGGCATTTTTAAATGGTAAGATTGGTTTTTTAAGTATTTATAAAATCGTTGAAAAAGTGGTTTTACGTCATGCAATTATCAAAATCCCGTCGTTGGAAGGAATATTGGAAGCAGATAAATGGGCAAGATTAGAAGCTAAAAAGTTAATATTATCATCCTGAGCGGAGGTCCTTATTCCGGACTTGCGCACTTGCTTCGAAGGATCTTAAGGCTTAAGATTTTTCAATGTTTTAGAAAGGGAGTTTAAGAAATTATGTCATTTATTATTTTTATGTTTATATTAAGCATTCTAATTTTAGTTCATGAATGGGGTCACTTCATCACCGCCCGTAAATGCGGGGTCAAGGTTGAGCAATTTGCTTTAGGTTTTGGTCCTAAATTATTCGGCTGGGTTTATGATGGCACTGAGTTTTGTTTATGCGCCATCCCTTTAGGTGGTTTTGTAAAAATGGTGGGTGATGAGCGTGATCAATGCTCAGGTAGCCACGATGAGTACTTTTCTAAATCAGCAGGGCAGAGGGCTTTGATTGTTTTAATGGGGCCGGTGGTTAATTTAGTTTTAGCTTATGCGTGCTTTTGGTTGGTGTTTATGATTGGGTATCCTGATATGGATCAATCGTCGCTTAAAGTCGCTCCCATCGTGGGACAGGTTTTGGAACACTCGCCTGCCCAAAAAGCGGGTTTGAAAATGGGTGATAAGGTTTTAAGTGTTAATGGGAAACCCATCGCCCACTGGATCCAGTTGCAGGATTTAGTTTCTAATTCCACGTCTTCAAGTTTAGTTTTAACGATCGAGCGAGCCAAACAAGACATTAACATTGGTCTCACCCCTGAAGAAACAGATCAGCAGGATATTTTTGGACGTCAGCATAAAACACGGCGCATTGGGGTGGGTCCAATGCCTATCAATAATGCCAAAGATATTGTGATCACCCGTTACGGTTTCTTTGGTGCTTTTGCTAAGGCAGGTCAGGAATTATGGGACATTACTGTTAAGACCTATAGTGCTCTCTATGAAATGGCGATCGGAGCGCGTTCTCCAAAAGAAGCTATGGGGATCATTGGCATGTTCTTCGTGATTAAATTTGCGTTGACCATAGGTTTTTCTTTTGTGTTGCATATTGTCGGCATCATTAGTGCTTCTTTGGCTATTTTTAATCTATTACCGGTTATTCCTCTTGACGGTGGCCATTTATTTTTAATCGGCCTTGAAAAATTAAGAGGCAGGGCCTTGTCGCTAAAGACAGATCAGTTCATTGCTAAGACAGGGTTTACTTTGATTATTATGTTGGCTTTGTTTGTGTTTTATTCAGATTTTGAACGTGTTGGTTGGATCGATAAAATGATTCATTTATTCAAAGGAACAGGACTTTAAACCTCCGAGGTGAGCTATGCCAAGTTTCGAATTAAATGAAATCAAATCTCGTATCCATCATTATTTAATTTCTAAAACTAATTTCTTGCAGGTTAAAGATACCTTGCAAGAGGATCAGCTCCGCGCTTTTGTTGATGCGGCCATTAATAAGCTTTGTCAGGAGACAAATTTAACAATATCACTGGAGGAGCGAATTTCAATCCTTCGTGAATTGACTGTTTCAGTGATTAGTTTGGGGCCTTTACGCCCTTTTGTTGAGGATGAAACTATCAGTGAGATCATGGTCAATGGAGCGAAATCAGTGTATATCCAACGTGCCGGGAAGATTGAAAAAGCCAATGTCAGATTTCCTGATAATAGCAGCCTGATGCATACTATTCAGAAGATTTTAGCGGCGTCATCGACTAGTCGTCGAGTTGATGAATCTTCTCCTTATGTGGATTTTTCGATGGCTGATGGTTCTCGTGTCAATGTTATTCTCCCTCCATGCTCTATGAATGGTCCTGTTTTGACGATCAGAAAGTTTTCTCGTGAATTATCTACCCTTGATGATTTAGTTGAAAGGCACACGCTCAACAAACAAATGGCAGCATTTTTGATTTCATCCATTAAGGCCAAATTAAATATTGTTTTTTGCGGGTCTACTGGAAGCGGTAAAACAACTCTCCTTAATGTTCTTTCCAGTCATATCCCTGAGCATGAACGCATCATTACCATTGAAGATACTTCTGAACTTCGTTTGATGCAGGAGCATGTGGTTTCCCTGCAAGCTAAAGGGGCCAATGTGGAGGGAAAAGGTGAAGTTAGTATCCGGGATCTATTTGTTAATTCATTACGTATGCGTCCTGATCGTATTATCATTGGTGAGGTGCGTGGCCATGAGATCTTGGATTTGGTGCAGTCGATCGCCTCAGGTCACTCAGGTTCTTTGGCCATTGTGCATGCTGATTCTCCTGAAGAATGTTTTAATCGCATGGTCACGATGATGTTGATGTCCGGCATTCGTTTAAGTGGTGATCAGATCCAAAAGCAGTTGGCAACCTCCATTGACCTGATCGTTTATGTAGAGCTCTTTATGGATGGTGTCCGTCGGATCGCTAATATTACGGATTTGCGTTGTGATAAGGAAACCGGCAAAAGTTCTTTAGCAGATATTTTTACCTATAATCAGAGGCGCATTGATGAAGGTGGGAAAGTCATTGGGGATTGGGTGCAGAACAAGCAAAAGCCTTCTTTCTATGATAAGTTTGTGAAACGCAATATCCAATTGCCTGATGGATTCTTTGTATAGAGGAGAGTTATGTATTGGTCTAAATATTTTATCCCGACATTAAAAGAAGTTCCGACGGGGACGGAAGCTATAAGTCATCAGTTATCCCTGCGTGCCGGCTTGGTTCACATGCTGACTTCAGGCGTGTATTCATATTTGCCGCTGGGTTATAAAGTGTTGGCACGGGTGGAGAAGATTATTCGTGAGGAAATGGATGCCATTGGTTGCCATGAATTGCTGATGCCAGCGCTTCATCCGATTGAAATTTGGAAAAAGACCGGCCGCGACGTGACGCTTAAAGAAGTGATGATCACCTTTGATAATAAAAAAGGCCAGCGCATGTGTTTGGGGCCGACGCACGAAGAGATCATTACTGATTTAGCCAAACATTTTGTCAAAAGTTATCGTCAGTTGCCCGTGACCTTGTATCAAATACAGACTAAATTTCGTGACGAGATCCGCACCCGCTTTGGCATTGTTCGTGCCTGTGAATTCATCATGAAAGACGCGTATAGCTTTGACCGTGATGTGGAGGGGCTTCAAAAGAATTATGATCTGCAATTACAGGCGTATACCAAGATTTTTAAACGATGCGGACTGGATGTGATTGTTGTTGCCGCTGACAGCGGGGCGATGGGCGGGAGTATTTCCCATGAGTTCTTGGTAGCAGCTCCTATCGGTGAAGACGCTATATGGGTCAATAAGAACGATGGCCATGCATTCAAGGATGAAGAGGGAAAAGCACCTCAAGGTGATCAATGGGAACGCAAGGTGGCAATTGAATTAGGCCATGTCTTTCAATTAGGGACAAAATATTCTGAAAGTCTTGGGGCTCTTTATCTTGATGAGAATGGAGAGCAAAAGCCAATGATTATGGGTTGTTACGGTATTGGTGTTTCTCGATTGATCGCGGCTATTATCGAGGTCAATAATGATACTAGTGGTATTATTTGGCCTAAAGAAATTGCTCCTTTTGATGTTGAAATTTTACCCCTCCAAGCCGCTGATGATCAGGCCATGAGTTTGGCAAAGACTTATTATCAAGAACTTAAGGCTGCAGGTTTAGACGTTTTATTAGATGATCGTGATGAAAGCGCTGGACGGAAATTTAATGATGCTGATTTGGTTGGGATCCCTGTGCGTATTATTATTGGTAAGCGCATGCTTGCCAATAATCAGGTGGAAATTAAGATTCGCCGTACGGCTCAAGTTCTCGTCGTTGATAAAGATAAGGTTAAGGAAGAGATTCTAAAATTATGTCAAGTTTAAGCTTTGAAGAAATCCAAGAACGGATCAAAATTCTAACTGATAAATTTTTTGAATCGGTGGGGATGGATTTAATCGGGTTAAAGATTTCAGGTCATAAAAATGATGTTCATATCGAAATAACGGCAGATAAACCTTCTGGTGGCATTAATATACGTGAGTGTGCTATACTAAACAAATCTTTGGTTGCTGCGATTGAGCAGGAAAATTTTCTTCCACCTGAGATTTTTTCTCTGGAATTATCTTCACCGGGATTGGATAGGCCTCTGGTCACGCGCAAGGATTTTATGCGTTTAAGGGCCCAAGAACTCCATTTTTGGCTTACGGAAGCTATTAACGGTAAAAAGGAAGTGCAGGGGATTTTACTTGAAGTTGGCGATAGTAGCCTTACGATTGAAGCGTCTAAGAAACTTAAATTGGAAATACCTTTGTCTTCGATTATTAAAGGTATGTTGGTCATTTAACACGAGTAGAATAATTAGGAGAGTGTAGCATGGATAGTGAATTAATGGTTATTTTAGAGCAGCTAGAAAGAGATAAAGGTATTGACAAAGAAACCTTGATTGAGGCGGTTGAATCAGCCGTTGCTTCCGCTGCTAAGAAAATATGGACCGTTGACAAAGAAGTGGATGTCAAGGTAACCCTGGATCGTAAAACCGGAAAGATAAAAGCTTGGGCTGGGGATGAAGAAATTCATTCCAGTGAATTTGGCCGTATTGCCGCTCAAACCGCCAAACAGGTGGTTATCCAAAAGATCCGTGAGGCTGAAAAAGATGTTGTCTACAGTGAATATAATGCCCGCATCGGACAGATCATCAGCGGCAGTGTTTATCGATTTGAACGCGGGAATATCATTGTGGATTTAGGGAAATCTGAAGCCTTGATTCCTAAAAGTGAGCAAAGCAATAAGGAAGAGTTTCGTCAAGGTGAGCGTATCCGGGCCTATGTCATGGAAGTCCGTCGGGAAAATCGAGGTCCCCAGATCATTCTTTCAAGGGCTCATCCTAATTTCGTTAAACGTCTTTTTGAATTAGAAGTTCCAGAGATTTATGAAGGCATCATTGAGGTTAAGGCTATTGCCCGTGACCCTGGTGAGCGTACTAAGATCGCTGTTTATTCCAAAGATGAGAAAATTGATTGTGTCGGTGCCTGTGTCGGTATGAGGGGTAGCCGCGTTAAAAATATTGTAACTGAATTGCATGGAGAGAAAATCGATATTGTGCGTCATTCAGAAGATATTAAAGAGTATATTCAAGCAGCTCTTTCACCAGCTGAAATTTCACAGATGCAGTTGATTGCTGATGAAAAGAGAGTTAACATTATAGTGGATGAAGATCAATTATCTTTAGCTATCGGTAAATATGGTCAGAACGTGCGTTTAGCCAGTAAACTGGTAGGTTGGGAATTAGATATTTATTCCGCCAAACAATGGGAAGAAAAACATAAGACATCGGATAAATCAGGTGTCATGACCAGTGTGCCTTCCCCGGATGCAACACCTTCCGATGAGGACTCTAAGGAAGAAGAGGAACAGGAATAATATGCGAATTGCAGATTTAGCCAAAGAATTAAAAATTACAGAAAGCTTCATTAATGATAAGATTCACTCGTTAAAATTACGTTCAAAAGACGGAGGTGAGATAACCGCTGTCGTAGAAATGATTTTACGTGATGCTTTGGCTGATGAAGGTATAGGGCAGAAGGTGGTCGATGAGCCTGAAGCGCCTAAGAAATCTGCGAAAAAATCAAAATCTCCGTCCCCAAGTGCCGATAAGCCAAAAGCAAAGGCTGTTGAACATAAGAAAGATAAGAAATCAAAGCCTGCTCCAGCCAGAAAGAAAACAGCTCTAGAAGAAGATGATGAGCCTCAGCTTAAGAAGGTCGAGCCGACGAAAATTGAAACAGTTGTTGAGCCGGTAGTCATTGCTAAGTCAATCGTCACTGCCCCTGTTGTTGAATCTGTGTCTTCTCCGGTCATTATTCAGGCGCCAATTATTGAAGCGCCTAAAGCTGTTGTTACGAAGACTGATCTACCCAAATCTGAAGCATCGGTTAAGCCTATAGTTCCTATTATTGATGTTACTAAAATTGATATACCTAAAGAAATTTTGCCCGTTGATCCTTTGAAGAAAAAAGTCAGTTATGATCAGCCTTTTGTTGCAGTTAAGCCATTAGCAAAGAAACGCAAACGTTCTTTCGATGATCCTGCAGGCGCTTGGCGTGGTCGCGACCATAAGCCTTCGGCCTCGATAGCTGGGGCCGTTGTTCCTGAGACACAAGAGGCAGGACCGCTTTTAGATATTGAAATGCCTATTCCTATCAGTGTCAAAGATTTTGCTGTACGCGTTAATCAGAAGATGAACGTGGTTTTAAAGAAGCTTTTGAATATGGGTATCTTTGCTAATATCAATCAAAATCTTGGCGAAGAACTTGTAGGGAAATTAGCTAATTCTTTCGGAGTGAATGTCATTAAGAGCAAAACTCAAGAAGAAGAACTTATTGATGTTCATCAGCAACAGAAGGATGATCCGGCTTCTTTAAAGCCGCGCGCTCCTGTTGTTACTTTTATGGGACATGTTGATCATGGAAAAACATCCCTGCTTGACCGTATCCGTTCGGCTAAGGTCGCGGATAGTGAGCACGGCGGTATTACCCAACATATTGGTGCTTATGATGTAAAATCAGCCAATGGCGGGCATATTACATTCTTAGATACACCTGGCCATGAAGCTTTCACGGCCATGCGTGCCCGTGGGGCCCATATCACTGACGTGGTTGTCTTGGTCGTAGCTGCTGACGACGGGGTTATGCCTCAGACTCAGGAAGCAATTGCGCATGCCAGGGCTGCTGGTGTTCCAATGATAGTCGCTTTAAACAAAATTGATAAGAAATCCGCTGATCCTGACCGTGTTAAAAAACAGTTAGCCGAGCTTGATTTGATGTCGGAAGATTGGGGCGGTAAGGTGGGGGTTGTTGGTGTTTCTGCTTTGACAGGTGTTGGCATTGATACACTTTTGGAACGTATTTTATTGGAGGCAGAGATCCTGGAGCTGCGCGCTAATCCAAATAAAAAAGCTTTAGGCATTGTCATCGAAGCACATATGAGCAAGGGGAAGGGTGCGATTGCGTCCCTGATCGTCCAAAGTGGTACCTTGCGTGAGGGAGATGCTATTGTCATTGGCCCGTTGCATGGCAGGGTTAAAGCAATGTTTGATGATCATGGCCGTCCTGTCAAGGAAGCAGGGCCATCGATGCCTGTTGAAATCCTTGGTCTTTCGGAAGTAGCGGCTACAGGTGAAATCTTCTATGCGGTGGAAAGTGATAAGCGTGCTAAGGAAATTGCAGAGAATCGTCAGGAAAAAATAAAGAACGAGAAACTTTCAGGAACAGCTAAGGTTTCTTTGGAAGAACTTTATTCTCAGATCCAGCAAGGCGAGATCAAGGAATTACGTGTTGTCATCAAGGGTGATGTTCAAGGTTCTCTTGAGGCTCTTAAGGAATCCCTTGGAAAAATACCGGCCGAGGAAGTTAAGCTACGTTTTATTCATGTCGCGGTAGGTGATGTTAATGCCTCTGATGTGGTATTGGCCCATGCTTCAAATGCCATTATTATCGCGTTTCAAGTAGCCATCGATACCAAGGCTCGTCAGGAGCTTGAGAAGAATCCAGTAGATGTGCGCGAATACCGTATTATTTATGATGCTGTTGAAGAATTAAGAAAATCCCTGGAAGGTCTTTTAGCTCCAAAACTCAAACGGCATTTTATTGGTCGTGCCGAAGTACGTAATGTGTTTAAATTAAGTACTAAGGGGATTGTTGCTGGTTGTTATATTCTAAAAGGTAAAATACGTAATAAAATTCAGGCTGAAGTTTCACGTAACGGTGAAGTTGTTCATACCGGCCATATCAGTACTTTAAAGCGTTTCAAAGATGATGTTAAAGAAGTGACAGAAGGCTTTGAGTGCGGTATTACGGTTTCTCATTTTGATTCCATTGCAGTGGGTGATATCATTGAAGCGTATGATATTGAATCAATTGCTCGTAAGCTTTAAGTAAAGGTATGACAAAATCAGTCTTTTCAGCCATGCGCCCGACGGGCAAATTGCATCTCGGTCATTTACTGGGTGCCCTCAAGAATTGGGTCGCATTGCAGGAAGATTACCGGTGTATCTTTAGCGTTGCTGATTGGCATGCCCTGATGGGGGAGTACGAAAATAGCAAAGAGCTTCGTGGTCATGGCATTGACATGGTCATTGATTGGATTGCTTGCGGTATTGATCCTCAAAGATCTATCCTTTATCTGCAGTCGGATGTCGTTGAACATCTGGAATTACAGATGTTTTTATCATGCCTAACCCCTTTAGGTTGGTTAGAGCGCAATCCCACCTATAAAGAACAATTACGTGAAATAACATCACGAGACCTCCAAACCTATGCTTTTTTGGGTTATCCTGTTTTGCAGGCGGCGGATATTCTATTATATAAAGCGGATGCTGTTCCAATTGGCGAAGATCAACTACCGCATTTGGAATTATGCCGTGAGATTGGCCGTCGGTTTAATTCTATTTATAAAAAGGAAGTTTTTCATGATTGTAAATCAATCCTAACAGAAACACCTAGGCTATTAGGTTTAGATAATCGTAAGATGAGTAAGAGCTACGGCAATACAATTAATTTATCTGACACACAAGCTGAAGTTGATAAAAAAGTTGTCTCGATGATCACTGATCCCAAACGATTACGGAAAACAGACCCAGGTCATCCTGAGGAGTGTAATGTCTATAGCTATTATCAAACATTTGCGCCTCAAGAAGCTCCGGCGGTTCACGAATGGTGTTCCAAGGCCCTTAAAGGTTGTGTGGATTGTAAAAAGAATTTGAGTGCGCATATTAACAAGGATTTGGAACCTATCAGAGAAAAGCGGGCACAATTAGAAAAAAATAAAGATGTGATCAAGGATATACTTAAAGAAGGGGCCCAAAAGGCACGCGTTATAGCCCAAAAAACAATGCAAGAAGTCCGTGAGGCGGTGTATTGATATGAACTATAAAGTCCATCTTGAAAAATTTGAAGGGCCTCTTGATCTCTTGCTTTTTTTGATCAAGAAGAATGATATTGATATTTGTGATATTCCCATTGCCATTATCACTGATCAGTATATGGAATATATTGAGATGATGAAGTTGCTCGATTTGGATGTGGTCGGCGATTTCTTGGTGATGGCCGCGACTTTGATGCAGATCAAATCCAGGATGCTTCTGCCGCCAGATTCTTTGGCTGGTCCTGAAGTGGTTGATCCTCGTCAGGAATTAATTGATCGCATTAAAGAATATGAGCAGTTTAAGATGATTGCTGAAGGTTTGAAGAACAAAGAACAATTTCGCCAAAGTTTATTTGGTCGTTTGATTGATGAAGAGAAGCTAAATGAATTAAAAGAAGATTCACAGGAAGTATTGTTTGAAGCGACCCTTTTTGATCTGATCAATGCCTTGTCAGAAGCGTTAAAGCATGTGCCTGAGAAGAAGGATTATCAGATATCTCAGGAAGAGCATACCATTGAGGGCAAGATACACTCTTTATTACATCTTTTGATTGAAACCCCTCGGATATCCTTAATGGATCTTTTTCGTCGATCAACCAGTAAAACAGAGATTGTTTGTACCTTTGTTGCTATTTTGGAATTAACTCGCCAAAAAGAAATTATCATTGTGCAGCACCGTCAATTTGAAGACATTGAGATCGTGCGTAACACCGCCAACGAAACACCGGCCAATTAATATGGAAGAGATCAAGCGTCTTGTTTTGAATCAGGAAAGCGAAGAGGATCAGGTTGTTAGTTTATCCCTGCGCCCTGAACGTTTGGTTGATTTTGTAGGCCAGCCTGATCTGGTCAAAGGTTTGCATGTGGCCATTACTGCTTCTCAAAAACGGGGTGAGCCTTTAGAGCACACCCTTTTTTCCGGGCCCCCGGGCTTAGGCAAAACTTCTTTAGCCCATATTATTGCCAATGAAATGAACACGCGCATTACCATCACCTCAGGACCTGCTATTGACCGTGCTGGGGATTTTATTGGGATTTTGACTAATCTAGAGGCAGGTGATGTGCTTTTCATTGATGAGATTCACAGGCTTTCCAAGACAGTAGAAGAGTTCTTGTATCCGGCCATGGAGAATTTTAAGATTGATTTTATCGTTGATAAAGGGCCCTATGCCAAGACGATTAATTTTAATTTAAAACCTTTTACCTTGATTGGTGCCACGACACGCAGCGGTCTTCTGACAACACCGTTAAGAGACCGTTTTGGTATCTTTTATCATTTGGAATTTTATGGCACGGAGGACTTGAGCCGAATTGTCTCAACTTCTGCCGGAAAACTTAATGTGGCCATTGATCCAGACGCCTGTCAGGCCATGGCCAAACGGGCCCGTGGCACGCCGCGCATTGCCAATAGGCTTTTGCGTCGTTGCCGTGATTATGCACAGGTTAATTCCAATAAGAATCATATTGATTTAAAAGTAGTTAATGAGGCAATGAGTGCTTTAAGGATTGATTCGAGAGGCCTTGATGAATTAGACCGCCGTTTGTTAATGATCATGAAAACACAATACAGCGGTGGCCCTGTTGGTTTGGAAGCCCTGGCAGCTACTTTAAATGAAGAAACCGATACGATTGAAGATGTGATCGAGCCTTATCTTTTAAAATCAGGATTCTTACGACGAACATCACGCGGCAGGGAATTAACAGCATTAGCACTTGAACATCTGAGTCAAAGAGAAGCTAAACAAATATAGGGATAAATTTTTTTCTGCAGAATTTATGGGAGATATAGGAAAATCGATCATTGCTGTTGGAATTGTTTTAATCATCATTGGAATACTAATAACGGTGGCAGGGAAGATTCCTGGTGTTTGGAAATTACCCGGAGATATCTTTATCAAGAAAGAGAATTTTAGCTTTTATTTTCCCCTGACAAGCTGTATTTTGTTAAGTGTCCTGTTAAGCGTCATCATGTATTTCTTTAATAAAAAATAGTTTCTTTCATTAGGTTGGATAGGGGAGTTTTGTGAGACGGAATATTTTTCTAGGATTATTTTTAACTGCCGCTTTAGGGATTGTCGCCTCCATTGCCGCTGTCGATAAAGCTCCTGCTCCCGTGCCTGAGATCGTGCGGGTCGCCATTGTGCGTGATTCGAGGGAATTAGACTTAGCCATTCATGGGCGTTATCGCATTCGCGATATGTCATCAGGTAAGATTATTGGTAAAGGTGATTACTTAGTCGCCAGTAAGGTGAGGCTTTTAACCCGTGGTATTTTGGTGGGGCTGGATGTCTACCCGGCCCGGCGTTTGACCATTGAGCCTGCCAAGGATGCTTCTATTATTATTGATGAACGTCCTTTTCGTGGTGAGGTCACCTTTATTCGTACCTTTGACAATCATATTACCGTCGTTAATGATATTAATGTCGAAGATTATATCAAGGGGGTGCTTTATCATGAGGTTTCTCATCTCTGGCCCATGGAAGCATTAAAAGCGCAGGCAGTCGCCGCGCGCACCTATGCCTTGTATTCAATTAATCCTGCCAGCAAACCGTATGATGTGACCAATGATATTTATTCGCAGGTTTATGGTGGTCGGGATTCTGAGCGCTACAGGACGGATTTGGCAGTTGATTACACAAGGGGGCTGGTCTTAACATATGATAATAAAATCATACCTGCTTATTTTCATGCCACTTGTGCAGGGATGACGGAGGATGCGCGTGAATTATGGAATCTTCCTGATTTGCCACCGCTGAGAGGTGTGCCATGCCCGTTTTGCCAGAATTCTCCTCATTTTCATTGGAAGAGAGATTTTCGTCTGAGGGACATTCAGGATGCGCTTAACCTTCATGGGTATAAGGTGGGGGCCATCAAGGACATTGCCATCATTGATCGAGACCGTAGCGAACGCATTGACCATTTAAAGATCACTCAAAAGAATGGTGATGAGTTGATAATCAAAGGTAAAGATTTTCGTGACATCATGGGGCCCAATGTCCTTGACAGCAATAATTATGAAATTGTCATGAAGGGGTACTATGTTGATCTTTTCGGTAAAGGTTGGGGCCATGGGGTTGGCATGTGCCAATGGGGCGCTTTAGGGATGGCCCGTCAGCAATTTAACTATAGACAAATACTCGCGTACTATTATCCGCAATCCGTACTGATGAATTATCATGAGCTTACCAAATTCGAAACCATCAAAGACAGCAAATCATCCTATTAATTCAGCGGATCTTTATAAACTGCAGTCTTATTTTTATCAACTGCCTGATGAATTGATCGCTCAAGAGCCTTCTTTGGAGCGTGACGCTGCCAGACTGCTCATCATTAACCGTACCAAGGGCACGATCATTCACGATACTTTTAAGAATTTAAATAATTATTTGCCGGATAATTCCCAATTCGTTCTTAATGATAGCAAGGTGATCCCAGCGCGCTTATTGGGGCATAGATCGACGGGGGGAGCTGTAGAAGTTTTTTTATTAAAAGCCCAAGAGGATGGTCACTCCTTTGAAGCATTGATCCGTCCGCTGAAGAAAATTAATCAAGGGGAAGTGATCGATTTTGGCAAAGGCATTAGCGCTGTTCTTGAAGATAAAGAAAAACGAATTGTGCGTTTTAATAAGAAAAATATTATCCTTCATTTAAAAGAAATAGGTCATATCCCATTGCCGCCATATATTAAAAGGCCTGATACCGCACAGGATCATGAAGATTATCAGACGGTCTATGCCAAAGAACCCGGATCTGTGGCGTCCCCAACGGCAGGACTGCATTTCACAGAGGGTCTTATCAAGAACTTAAAGGCCAATGGGCATCAATTTTTAAAATTGACCCTGCATATTAATTATGGGACATTTAAGCCTGTTGATTGTGAGGATATCCGTCTTCACCCGATGCATACCGAGTATTATAGTATCAAGCCCGTGGTTTATAAAAGCATACTCAAAGCCAAGCAAGAGGCTAGGCCGCTCTTGGCGGTCGGAACAACCTCTTGCCGTGTTCTTGAAGCAGTAGCACTTAGTCAAGAGTACGTGGGGAGCACGAATATATTTATTTATCCAGGTTATCAATTCCAAATGGTCGATGCCCTGATAACCAATTTTCATCTGCCGTACAGCACCTTGCTGATGCTGGTAAGTGCTTTTGGCGGATACGATCTAATCAGACAAGCCTACCAAGAAGCCATCAAAGAACGCTACCGCTTTTACAGCTACGGTGACGCCATGCTAATTCTTTGAAAAATTATTCCTGTCATCCCCGAATGTTTTAGTCGGGGATCCAAAAATATCCTAAAATCTCCTGACGTTATTTTAATTCCTGAAGAGTATATTTTCCAAATATTTATACATAAATCTTCATTATATTCATTATCATCGACGATAAAATCTTCAGAAAGCGTTTTCCCTAAAGATCCTTTCATGCCCCTAAAAGTCTCTAAATAAGTTATATACTTATATAAGAGAGGGAAAGGGCAATGAAAACCCCGTTAATTGTCTTTATACTAATCAATTTTTTTATATCTTGCGTTATTGGACCTATTCCAGTACAGGCTGATGATGAACTTCGTTTGCCTCTCCCTGGCATGATGGTTCGCTTAAGTCCGCCACTTAACCCTCCCATACTTAGAGGCATTAAAGTTGACCCCAACAATCCTTTTAAATTTGATTTTATTTTAGATATTGGAGATCGTCATCCTGAGCCGAAGGCGAAGGATCTTAAGTCATCTTTAGATTCTTCGTCTTCGGCTCAGAATGACAGGAAGGTAGAAGCCTATAAATTAATAAAATATTTCCTAGCCAGCCTCACTGTTCCTGACAATGATTTATGGGTCAATCTAAGTCCCTATGAAAAAAATCGCGTTATTCCCCAAAGCTTTGGATTGACAGAAATGGGGCGCAATTTACTCGCAGAAGATTATATGCTTAAACAAATCACCGCAAGCCTCATTTATCCTGAAGATGCTATTGGAAAGAAATTCTGGAAACGAATTTATGAGCATGCGGCAAAGCGTTATGGTACAACGAATATCGCTGTTAATACCTTCAATAAGGTGTGGATTGTCCCAGATAAGGCTGTGGTATATGAGAATGCTAAAGAAGGAACAGCCTATGTGGTTGATTCAAGATTAAAAGTCATGCTAGAACAAGATTATCTATCATTGTCAAAGCACCAAAACGAACCAGAAAACATCAACGATCTAGGTTCCCAAGTCATCAGAGAAATCGTCATCCCTGAATTGACTCGCGAAGTCAATGATGACAAGAATTTCTCCCAACTACGTCAGATCTACAGCAGTCTTATTTTAGCCACCTGGTATAAAAATAAAATAAAGAACAGTATTTTAGAGCAGGTATATGCGGATAAGAAAAAGATTAAAGGAACTGAATATCAAGATAAAACTAATGTTGAGTTTATTTATCAGCGATATCTTCAAGCCTTTAAAAAAGGCGTCTTTAATTACATAAAAGAAGATATAGATCCAAGTACTCAAGAAGCTATCCCGAGAAAATATTTTTCAGGAGGTTTTGATCTAAAATTAAGGATGGATAAATCGATGCTAGTGACCCAAGACCCTAGAGCCATGACAGGGATATTATTCATGGCTGCTAGTGAGCCAGCAAGATTTGAACGGATAAAGGCTGGATTAGTCGAATGGGGAGTTGGACTGAGCAAATTAACCATTATTCCTAAACAAAAGCGAAGATTATCCGCGTTAGAAATTCAAGCTAATATTTTAAGTGATAATCATGATTGGTTAAGTGAGCCACAGGCAAAGAAAATATTGATTCTGACAAGCGCGGCATCGACATCAGTGACTCATTTTGGTTCTGATGCCCGTATATTAAGAGAATTATTGAAAAATATTTTTACAGCCCAAAAATTATCAATTGCGAGGGCTTTTTTATCCTTAGCTTATGAAATCCCCGCCAATCCTTCACCTGAAAATGTCAGCTTGATGCAGGCCATGAATGAGGCCATTGGGAAATTAGTTAAAAATATAAATGAAGAAATGACGCCAAATAATTTTAATATGGAACTAAATAAAATCCTCAAACAGTACACCCTATCAGATGGTCATAGCCTCATATTTTACAGCCCTGCTCAGAATGAAAGATATAAAATCCAGTTGAGTAAGATAAGCTTAGATTTGGCTGTTTTAGGTGATAGTCAAGAAAATCAACAGGATACTCAACGATTAAGTTCAGAAGTTGTGGATGATATTGATGAGGCCATGAAAGCTTGGGCTAACCCTTTCTCTTTTATAACGAAATCTTTCGCGAATAAAAATGATTTTGATGAAGTCCAGGATGTTATTGATGAGGTGTCTTTCGTTGAGAATACCTATCTTAATTATTTAAAGGCCTTGATCAAAGCCAATCATCCTCAAGAGATAATTAATTTGATGGAGGCTTTAGATTTTAATTATCAACAGTTTTTATCTCGGGTCAATAAATACCTTCAATCTTCAGTGCTTACAAACACGGAGATTCAAAGAATATTTGATGCATATGTTAAGGAATTAGAAATAAGTCATCAATCTATCATGGAATTATTATCAGTCTATGCTGATCAAAATTGGCCAGGAGGATCGCAATTTTTTACGATAGAAAATCTTCGGAATCATGCTCAAGCCCAAAGGGTATGGAAAAAATGGGGTCAAGACAATCAATGGCCAAGTTTAATATTCTTGAAGAACCAATATGAAGAGTCAAGGCTCGGTGCAAAAAGGCAGTCTAATCTTGATGAGCAAAGTGAGCGTTATGAAAAATTGAATAATACATTGCTTGATCTTTTAAAAGATACATTGCGTCAACGCCGGGATCAATTGGATCATCGTTTTGAAACAGCGGTATTTGTTCAGCCGGTGATGGCTAAGGCGGCTATTGATCAAAAAGAACTGAAAGAAGAAGACCGATTGACAGAAGATGAGCTGAAATACTTCCTTTTTTCTTTTCCTTATAGGCCTGGTCAGTTTAAACAAATGAATTTAGGTGAAAATCCTTTAGTTAAGGAAGCTGAAAATGATAACCTTTATGTATCGATTAGAGAAGGCATAGTCTCACAAAAACAACTAGAAGAATTATGTAAAATCGTCTCACATGCCTTTGCTAAAGATTTTAAGAAGGTAAGAATTAATCAAGGGATTCGTCAGGGTTTTTCATTCTCAGTAATGATTTCTTTAATGGCTGGTTTAATTGGGGTTGGTGGCGATATTATTCATCAGCCAAACCTTGAACAAAACAAGCCAGATCAAAATCCTGGCATTTCTCATATTCCTTCACCAGAAGTTTCGTCTGAGTCTAAGAAAGACTTATCGGATAAAGAAATTTCTAATATTTTTAATTTTACAAATCAAGTTCCTGTTTTAATTGAAGTTAATTCTAATGAATTAAACCAGGTTAGAGATTTGGAAAATAAACTCAATCAACAATTAGAGCAATTAAATATAACGAATGCGGATAACAATGAGCAAATAAGCCAGATTAATACAAATATCATTAAGAATTCAGATCAAATTACAAAGGACGCCAAAGATTTACCTGAGAAAAAAGCAGTAAAACCATCCGCATTGCCTGATCAATGGCAGGAAGTCACAACAGCAACTAATTCTGTTTCAGTAAAATCGACTAATCAAGTGCATGAACAAAATCACACAAGAGTATCCTCAACAGGTGAAACAAGTCAAAGTGGTCAAGTGGCTCAAGGATTGAGCTTGAATCAAATAGCTGACAGTACCTTTGTTACTGTGGCGCATGTGAATGAGCCTCATTTATCAACATTTGAACCTTCAAAGATGAATCTAATCACCGGTAAGTATTTTGGTAATCCATCAAATTGGCAACCATGGCGATTTTCATCAGATCATCAAACTAACGAGTTTTTGATCCTTCATTATACAGGTGAGCCAATCATTACTGGTATTGTACCAACTGGCTATAAAATTGTTGGTATCGAAACAGAACACCCGACAGCTTTGATAGGAGTAGAGCATGATCAGGATAATCAATCGTGGCGAATCATATTGGCTGATAACAAGGATCCTGGCCAAATCAAAGAAGATGTGGCGCCAGCCAGTTCGGATGAATTAGGTCCAGTGCGGCCATTGCAATTTGTTGATGATAAGGGCAAAATTTTAAGCTATGAGGAGATCAATGGAATTGTTAAAAAAGCGTGGCCTGCTTTTTTGTATGATTTTGTTCAAGCCCATGTTAATGACTCTTTAGACATGAGGCAGAATTATATCCATTTTCTCACAAGTCAGGGACTTTTCTTTTATACCAAGAATCCTAGATTAAGCGGTCATTATAGTGCGACCAACTCCATGCCATATGTTATTTCACACACCTTGGCAGGCACGTGTAGTACGGTGGGTACGTTTTACGCTCTCTTATCAATAGAGTTTAAAATACCTGTGGCTATTGAATTAGGCTATCTGGCCAAGACGCCAGTCGTGACAACAGCGGAGGAGCATTTTTATGATCTATCGACTGATGGTCATCGGACGATTCTAGATCCAGGTGCAATGGGCATCTGGGGCAAGATATCAGGGCTTGATAGCAAAGATCCAAGGCGAATAACATCTAAAGATTGGGCTGATGATTATGATTTTGATCAACATACCTGGTATCCTTCTCAGGAAAAGCGTTTGGAGTTAATTCTGAAAAATATCAATAATGCTATTGAAAAGAATGCTGTTGAAGACAAAATTAAGGATACGGAAAATCAAGAGCAGGATCTGCTGTCTAATGCTAAAGAGCAGAATTATTTGGCGATATTAAATCATGAATCTCAAGAATTAGATCAATTAAAAGAAGATCCAATGAAAGGTGCTAGAGCACAGGAAATGAAGAACAATTATCTTAATGCTAATTTTAATGCTTGGCAATCACCAGAGCAGGCTATGGCAGGGATGCATCTTTTAAATCAAACAGGAAATCTATTGCGAGAGCGCCATATCATCACTATTCAAGAACAGATTGATTTAAGAAATCGCGTTAAAACTTATACAGACTCAAAAGGATGGGATCTTGATGAATTAAAAGAACCTTTACCTAAACCATTGGTTATACAGTTTCAAGCGGATCCTTCAGAGACAAATTTTGAGGCATCAGTAGTGACTTCATTTTATACCACCAGAAAGGGTGATCATACATTTATGAATAATGAATTAGCCGACTTGGGTTCAGAAAATTCTACAAATAAGAATGTAATCACACCAGGAATGCGTCTTATCGATTTCAACAGCAATGTTACTTTATTTGAAAATGACCGTGAAACTAATAAGTCTCGCTATGAATTCGACTTGGATAATACTAATTCAGTAAGACTATTGAGGATGTTTGGTCAATTTAACCGTTTAAATTTAAGTACAAATTTTTCGATAAGACTATTAAATTTCCCACTACCAGATCCCAATTGGTTAGCCATGATTACGATCTCACAAACTAATTCATCATTTCCAATAAAAACATTATTCGGACCAACAGCTGAGGATTTGGGGCTTTCTATGAATATGAATATGACAGATACTAAGGTGGATATGATTAACGGTGATTTATTGGTCATGTATTATGACAAAGCTAGAAAGGCTTATTTTTATGCTGGGCCATGGGCCCAAAAGAACGGTTTAGCCAATAAAGCTTTTGAATACGAAGAAATGCCAACGATTTTAAGTAACGGTAAATGTGTGCTTTTTGCTCTTGAAAAGGCTGGGTCGTGGCGATTTTATGGTGATGGGGTTTCAGAATCTTTAAAATCAGAATTATTTCTAAGTGCTGCTTCTCATAAGATACAGGATTTAAAGAATGGAAAATGGGCAAGAGTGATTGAAGGAGGTTTAATCGTAGGTAGTGATGATTTTATGATTGATTATCAAGCACGGCTTCGCCAATTTCATATTGATTATAAAGATGTTATAGAAATCACAGATCCTGTAATGTTGGGGAATGAATTGGTTATGAAGTTAACTGTTAATACAGGTCTTGATCAAGAAAAGGAGGTGTGGACAGTTGGAAATGACCTTTGGAATAAGTTTCATCTTGGTTATGCTGGAAATAATAGGATTAACAGAATTAAATGGGTTAAAAGTGATGGAACAACGTGGATAGCAAGAGTCGAATTTAATCCTGTTCAAGCTGCTAATGCTCAGTCTGTGCCAACAAATGAAGGATTTATTTCTAATTTATCTCAACAAGATGAGAATAGTTTGAATTCACTATCAGATGTGAAGGATATAAAAATAATTGGTTATAAATGGTATGCTTGGGGAAGTAGTAATTTGCCGAATCAACTAGATGACTTATTACTTTCAGGATTCCATGAACTAGGATCTTCTAATTATGATGAAATCAAATTAGCAAAATCTATTGAAGAGCCCGTATTTTTAAAAACTGACGGTAAAGAAAATCCAGGTTTATATATTATTATTTATTCAAGAATCGATGGGTATAAGGCGTTTGGGCCTATAGCGGATCAATTGGGTATCACTGGTCAAGAATATTTTCAATTAAGGGCTGAAAATTTGGAGAATGGTGATGTGAGGTTAATTTTTAAAAAGACGGAACACTCTCCCGAAGAGTGGATGACGTATTTTCCTCAGCATAATTTTAGTGACAGGAGCATGGCTTTGTCTGGGGTATTTCCAGGTGAAGGGGAAGATGATTTTGGGGTTTTAAGAGGGCGTCTGATTCTTCAATGGGAGAATTTAGATGCTTTCTTAAATGCTAATACTGAACAATTAAACCGTGGGCTTAATGATTTTGAGACTACATTGAGGAATTTTAATAATAGTCCTGATTCATCGGTCGGCGTTGATCAGGAGCGTGCCCTTATTCAAGCGGCACATCTTTATGAGGATTTGATTGATTATATGGAGCAGAATAAAGTAAATAGGTATTACTCTTCTTCTATAACAGAAGATATTCTTCGTCGAAATATCGACATGATTGCTAAATTGATGATGTATCGTTCTCTAGTGTCTGATGAAATTCAGTTTGGACGTGAACTGACAGAGCTAAATCAAGCGCTTAGTAATTATGGGCTGAAGCATTTCATGGGGGATTTCGTCGTTGATCTGTTTAAAGAATTCGATCATTATGCAGCCCTAGGCCAAGATAAGAAGCATTTGGTTCAAAAAAGAAGAGAAATTCTTAGGAATATTTTAACAGATCTCTGGCCCGAAATTCTTGCTTCCTATGATGAGAATTTAAGAAAAGGTCTGGCATCACCATTGGTAGCGGCCTATAGATCGCCCCTGCTTGTTAAAAGCACTACATACCGTTTGAATAATTATAATAAGCTTATTTATGATTTACTAGGACCTGTTGAGAAACACGCACTTGAGAATTATGATCAAAAATTAGCTGTATTATTAAATGCTGGTTCTAAATTATTAGATATACCTTTTCAACAAATTGAGATCTCACCTGTAGTTCCATTAGATTACATACGTGAAAGGCTGGGCGTTTCATTTCCATTTGATATTGAAGAGGAGCATAATTGGGATCCTTTTTACCTATTTGCCAGATTATTCATGAGTGATCCCACTATTTTAAAATGTGTGTCTCCTGATACAAGAGCCAGGTTTCAAGCCTGGCAAGAATTCAACAGAAAATTAAGTAGGGCCTTTCCTAAGGGCAATGGGTGTATTCCTCAAGCTTCTTTTTCTTTTGAAAATTTTTTAACATCGATTAGTCATGATATTGAAGCCCAGCTTAGTTTGTTGGGAATTTTATATTATTTCTTAGGCACAAAATTATCCGATAAAAAGCGTCAAAAGGGTAAGATTTATTATAAATCAAGTCGCTATAAGAGAATATGGAAGAAGACAGGTATTGATGGCAAGAATTATGGCGGACAAAAGGGCTTGGAATCATTGATCTGGGATATCCTTTCAGAGGGTGTCACTCCTGATAGGGCCAGATCATTGGAAAGGCTGCGTTCAAAAAGATCAAAAAAAGATAATCTGATGATTGATGCTATTCTAACCTTTCCGGGAATGGCACCGGAGGATGCTGTTATTTCTAAAAAAAGAAGATTAGTGTGTTTGATCCCTTTCATAGGATTATATGTAGGATTATATGCGGTAACACCATCAGGGTTTAAAAAGTGGACGCAAACACAAGCTAAATTAGAAGCTGCATTTAATAATCTAAAACCAGGGGTTAGTTTGGATAGTTTTTTGAATACCATTCAGGCTATTGTTCGGCCTATTCCTGTCGCGGCCAGTGTCAATACAGCTCAACAGAAGTTTGCACCCAGCTATCAAGTTTTTCAAGGGCTTCTGGATCAAATCACTGATTTGGATCGCGTTGCCAAAGCATTGCCTATCAAATTAAAGCGATTTTCCAATCTTCCTAATGGTAATGTCACTAAAGGAAGAGTAGCTGATGGGATGGATTCAAGCAGTTCTCATCCAGGTAATAATGATGCACGCTCCATGGATTGGAATGCCACAGCAAGGATGAATGAACCCATGGAGAAAGATTTTCCTCTGACACGGGAACAGCCTTGCAGTGTAGTCATTGATCTGGAGAATTTGATCTACCATCATCAAGAAACTGCTGAGGGATTGGTTAATTCTTTGGTTATAATTTCCGAGCAATCGTTAGACTTAAAGAATGTGTTTTTATTGATGCCAGATGGGTCCATTCAAAATATCGGTTTGCCCAATAATCATGGGAGAATCCGTCGAGCATTAGCAAATATGATTATTTCAATTATTGAGAAGAATTTTAATTCATGGGCATCGAATATGTCCGGCATGCAACAAGGATTTGATTATTATGGCCCTAGGCAGAGAAGCATGTATGCCCAAATTCAACAATTGGGAATGGGGACAAAAGAGGTAAAATTATCGAAAGCTATAGCCAAACAACTTTGGGGGCAGAATGTCTTTCTGTCTGGGTTTGGCAGAACACAAGAAGCTCAATTAAACAGGCAGTTAAAAGGCAAATCAGACTTGTATGCCATCACTCTTAAGAAAATTAAACTTGTTACTGATGTGGCCATGACAATTGAAGAGAAAAGAAGGTCTACGGGAGGTATTGATTTGACTCCTGCGAATATGAATATTCAAATTAAAACTGGATCCCCGACCTCGCTATCGCGAGACTCTCGCCCATGGGCGGAGGCATTCGGGGATGACAAGGCTATATTATCTCAGAATGGCAAAGGTATTAAATTCCATCTTGATTCTGCCATGCTTAGGCAACTTCAAAATGCTCCAGGCTTCACACCCATCATTATCAATATCGAGCCTATGGCTGATTTGCGTCAGTTCCTTGGATTAAGCCAAGATAATTCCATAGCTCATAATGGTTAATCTGTGATACTATATCTTTTTTATTTGAGGCCATTATGTATAAATTAATCCATCAAGATGCTTTAACTGCCGCGCGCCGTGGTGTGGTCACAATGCCTCATGGTTCTATTCAGTCACCTTTCTTTATGCCTGTCGCAACCACAGGTACGGTGAAAACCATGTCAGGGATTGATCTAGATGACATGCATTCTCAAGTGGTGTTGTCAAATACCTATCATTTATATTTACGTCCAGGTCTGGAGATCATGGAACATGCGGGTGGTTTGCATAAGTTCATGAATTGGGATAAGCCCATCTTGACGGATAGCGGAGGGTATCAGGCTTTTAGTTTGACCAAATTCCGTAAAATTACAGATGAAGGTGTTCAATTCCGTTCGCATATTGATGGCAGCATGCATTTTTTCACCCCTGAAAAGGTCATGGATATTCAGCGTGTGCTTGGTTCTGACATGGTCATGCCCCTGGATGAATGTTCGCCTCATCCCTGTGATCGGAAAAAAGCTCTTCGTGGTTTGAAGCGCACGACCCAGTGGGCCCGGCGCTGTAAAGATCATTTTCATCAAACAGGCATGCACGAGCGTGGTCAGCGTTTATTTGCCATTGTTCAGGGATCAAGTTATGAAGATTTACGCCGGCAATCCGCGGAAGAATTAATAGCGATTGATTTTGATGCCTATGCCATTGGGGGTGTGAGTGTGGGGGAATCAGTTGAGGAAATGTTTGCTGCCTTAAACTGGGTTATTCCTTTTTTACCCGAAGACAAGCCTCGTTATTTTATGGGCATCGGCCTTCCTGATCAAATAGTCAAAGCCGTGGGATTGGGCATAGACATGTTTGATTGCTCCATACCAACGCGCTATGGCCGGCATGGGAGTGCTTTTTCCAATAAGGGCAAGCTTAATATCCTGAATCATGAATTCATCAAAGATCTGCGCCCCATAGATGAGACTTGCGATTGCAGTGTCTGCAAGAATTATACCCGCTGCTATATCCGTCATTTATTAAAAATGAATGAGATAACCGGTGTTCGCCTGATGAGCTATCATAATTTACATTTTTATATTAAACTCATGGAACGCATCCGTGCCGCCATTGAAACTGATACCTATGCTCAGTTTCAAAAAGAATTCTTAACAAATTATAATTCCGAGTTGCTTACTACTTTATAGGGTAATTTATGCAACGGTTTGATATCATCACTATTTTTCCGAATATGTTTTCTTCTGTACTCAATGAGTCTATTCTCAAACGGGCTCAGGAGAAAAAGAAGGTGGCGATTCATGTCCACGATCTTCGGGAGTACACAGAGGACAAAAAGCATCGCAAGGTGGATGATAGGCCCTTTGGCGGTGGCCCTGGCATGGTGCTGATGGCGCAACCCTTGTTTGACGCTGTTAAAGCGATCAAAGGTAGGCGCAAAGTGCATGTGATCTATACTTCTCCGGCAGGAGTTCCTTTTACACAATTTCACGCGAAACGCTTGACTAGTCTCAAGAATTTGATTATTATCTGTGGCCATTACGAAGGGATTGACGAGCGGGTGGTTGAGCAATTGGTGGATGAAGAGATATCTGTCGGGGATTATGTCCTGACCGGTGGGGAGATTCCAGCCATGCTCATCGTTGATGCCATCACGCGGCTGATACCAGGTGTCTTGGGCGCAGAAGAATCGTTGCAAAATGAGTCTTTTGAAGGCAATTTATTAGAAGGGCCGCAATACACCAGGCCAGCAAATTTTCGTGGTATAAATGTGCCGGATGTGCTATTATCTGGCAATCATAAAACCATTGAAATATGGCGAAAATCAAAAGCTTTGGCCAAGACCAAGAAGGTCCGGCCCGATTTGTTAGAAAAGAAGAGCAAAGGAGTTTCAAATGATAGCCAGTAGTTTAGAAAAGATAGCTTTTGTTAGTGAAGGAAATGTAAGAAAAGATATCCCTGTTTTTGACGTCGGGGATATGATCAAAATGAAGATCAAAGTAAAAGAAGCCGATAAGGTTCGTATCCATCCTTTTGAAGGAACAGTGATCAAGAAAACCGGTGTCGGTTTAGGCGCAGCATTCACTGTGCGTAAGATTTCCTTCGGTGAAGGTGTTGAGAGAACTTTTCCAGTGAATTCTCCGGTTATTGAAAAGATTGAGGTTGTTTCCAAAGGTGTTATCAAACGTGCGAAATTGTATTATCTCCGTGATCGTTTAGGCAAAAAAGCCCGCGTTCAAGTTGATCAAACCGCAAAAGTATAATTAATGTCGTCTGCCCAAGCAGATTTTCTTCATTACGAAACGCAAGCCATGAATAAAGGCTTGCGTTTCATTTTAGGGGTCGATGAGGCAGGCCGTGGACCACTGGCGGGCCCTGTGGTCGCGGCAGCAGTATGCCTGCATCGGTTTGATTTTAAAAACCCCATCAATGATTCAAAGAAAATGTCAGCCAAGGCCAGAGAAGCCGCTTTCGATGAGATCTTTGAAAAAGGCTACGTTGGGATTGGCATGATGAGCGAAAAGACAATCGATATTGTCAATATCCTCAATGCTTCACATATGGCCATGGATTTGGCTGTTAAAGAATTGCTCCACCAGATGCCGCAGGAAATCACCGTGGCAGACGCTTTCCGTCAACAAACTATCCTTTTAATCGATGGCAATATGTTTCGGACAAAATTGCCTTATCAATACCAAACAATTATTGGCGGTGATGGCCAATCGTTATCTATAGCCTGTGCTTCCATCATTGCTAAGGTTTATCGCGACCGCATTTTAGATGTTTATGATAAGATTCTTCCTCAGTATGGATTTGCCAAGCATAAAGGCTATCCAACCAAGGACCATCGTTTGGCTGTCCAAAAGCATGGGGCATCTATTATTCATCGTAGAACTTTTCAAGGGGCTGTATGATCGTCGACAATATTTCTCAATTAAAGCGTTATGGGGTGCCTAAGTGCGAAGCTATTTTAAAATTCATTACGGATCATGATTGTGCTCATTTGCCCGATGGTGAGATGGAAATTGAGGGGCGGCAATTGTTTGTACGTATCATGAGCTATGTTGCTAAGCCGGCGGTGGAGAACCGTTTTGAAACGCATCGTCTTTATGCCGATGTGCAATACCTGGTGAGTGGTGCTGAAATAATGCAAACCGCACGATTGAAAGAATTAAGCTCAGTGACAGAATATGATTCTAAAGGTGATTATGAATTTTATAAAACATCGTCACCTGTAACAGATTTGATTGTTGAGGCTGGTGAGTTTGCTGTTTTTTATCCAGGGCAGGCCCATCGTCCTTCGTGTGCTTTTGAGGGCTATAAGGGCTTGGTTAAAAAGTTGGTTTTTAAAGTTAAGATATCATAAGAGGATAAGTATGATCAGAATTGCCGCAGCCTATCCCCGTCAAGAAGGCAAGAAGTTTGATATGGAATATTATACCAAGATCCATTTGCCCATGGTTTGGAAAAAGTTTTCCCCGTTTGGTTTAGCAAAAATAGAAGTTGATCGAGCCCTTGAGAAACCAGGAGGCGGCCAATCACCATTTTTTGCCATCGGTTATCTTTATTTTGACACTTTAGAAAGTTTTCAAAAATGTTATGCCACTGTCGGGGCTGAGGTTGTTGGGAATATTCCTATTTATACAGATGTCGTACCTATGATCCAGGTAGGGGAAGTAGAAAAAGTGCTAAATACTAAATAGCTTACCTTGCTTTTAACTATTAATGATTGTATAATTCAAGGCTTATAAATTTAATAATAATTGGAGCTAAGGCGAATGAAAGCAATAATTACAGTATTATTCTTCTTCATATTCTCAACATGTATTCACGCTGAACAAGACCCTTGGCAGTTAAGGCAAACCTTGTCTGGAATTCCAGTTTATACACGTAAAGTGGCAGGATCACCAATCCTGGAATACAAAGCTAATGTTATCATCAATACTCCAATCTCAAAAGCCACGGCTCTTTTTGAAGATGAGAAACAGATACCTCGTTGGTATTATCAATGTGTCCACTCACAGCTGGTTGAAAGTGATGGCCCTCGGCAAGAGATCATTTATTTAATATTACATTTGCCTTGGCCTGTGGCAGCCCGTGATTTTGTCTTTAGTCGTACCAAGATAGAAGACTCCAATGGCATAGTCAGCTATTCACTGACAGCTCTTCCAGAAAGGCTTCCTCATGTCAAAGGGATGATACGCGTACAATCTATTGAGTCGGTGTGGACTTTCAAGTCTTTGCCGCAAAACCAAACAGAAGTGGATTTTCAACAGCATACAGACCCGGGTGGGTCTATCCCGTCTTCGATCATTAATCAATTGGCTGTTCAAACGCCCTTTAATAGCCTTAAGAATTTTCGGAAATTGCTCACTGGTAAAGATGCTTGATCATAAAGGATAAAATAATGAATATATTTGTAGGTAATTTAGTAATTGCAGCGACAGAGAATGATGTGAGGGCTCTTTTTGAGAAATTTGGGACTGTTTCTTCCATCAGTTTGAAGCAGAAAGTTGGCAAGAATTCACGGGTTTTCGGTTTTGTCACTATGCCCGATGATCTTCAAGCTCAAGCTGCCATTAATGCTTTAGAAGAAAAAGAGTTTATGGGGCGGCCCTTGAATGTCACTCAAGAGCGCCCTATGCCAGAGAAACCCAAGAAAGATTATAAAGAAATCAAAAGGCTTCGTCAGGAAGCTAAAAATAAGGGACCTGTTGAAGTTTTTGAAGCCCCTACCATTCCAGAGAAGAATGAGCCTGAGGCTAAGACTTTTAAAGAATATAAAGACATTAAAGAAGTTAAGCCGCGTAAAAAAGTCAGCGTGGCTGCTCAAAAACTTGCCCAGCCTACAGGCGCTCAAGCTTGGGAAAAAAGAAAAGGCAGGGGTACTGCGAAGCCATGGAAAAAGAAACCAGGTGGCGTCAATAAGAAGTTCAAATACGCCCGTTAACAAAATTCATGGAGGTTCAAATGTGTCCATTCGTGCATACTAATTATTTAATTTTAATTTTGACGGTTGTTGCTAGTTTCTTTTTTGGTTTTATTTGGTATGGCCCCTTATTTGGAAAAACCTGGGCTCAACTATCAGGTATTAAATTTGAAGAAGGAAAATGTGATAAACCTAAGCCTGAGGCTTTAATTTTAACCCTTCTTGGGACAGTTCTGACCACCTTTGTAATGGCCTATTTTTTAGAGATTTATAAACCTTATTGTAGTTTTGGTGCAGCGTTCTTTATTTGGCTAGGATTTTATCTACCTTTGCTTTTTAGCACCATTGCCTGGGAAGGCAAATCATGGAAACTTTTTGCCTTGAATGGTGCCTATTATTTTTTGAATCTGCAGTTGATAGCAGCGATATTAACCTTTTGGCGTTAAATCTGAGAATTTCTTTGTCTTGAAGGGTGGTAATCTTGAGATTATATTTCATAACGTGCAAGACCCCTTGCCTGACAAAAGTTTCAGCGATGATTCAGTTAAACTATAATAATGTAGATTCATGTCATTTTTAAATTTTTAGAGAAAATTTATGAGTAAATCTAATCCTAATGTCTATATTATTGATAATACCGCTATTGCTCCGCAGTTAATTACAAAATGGAGAAATAGGGCACTTTCCCCTATTTTTATTAAAGGTGGAAAATGAAACTATTGACGACATTGATACTATTATTATTTCTTAACATTACTCTAAGGATTGCGGAGGCTGATACCACATCGTTAAATAAGACCTTCTGGGATTCTTGTAAGATTGATGCTGATTGTACCGCGGTTATAGCGCCCTGTGATGATTGGAAACCCATTAATAAGGATCATATTGATGATTTCGTTAAGGCTAATTCGCATAATTTCTGCTCTGTCTATGATAAACCTAAAGAAAGTCAACCAGTGGTGGTATGTTTTAATCAAAAATGTAATTTTACTAACAATCATACAGGTATTTCTGTGGATCAATGGGAACGCCAGCATGGATTAATTAGATGAATAAAATGTTTAATAAACAAGTCATAATTCCCCCTAAGGTGACAATAACAGGAGGGGTGTAATTATGAAAAATCTAAATCAAGATAAAATACAAGATATTGTTGTTTTTCGTCCCTAGGGGGCAAAAATGACTGTCGAAGTTCAGTTAAAAAATGAAACAGTTTGGCTTTCCCAAAAACAGATGGCAGAGCTTTTTAATAAAGATGTTAACACTATAGGTGAACATATTATTAATCTTTTTAAAGAAAAAGAGCTTAATAAGGCTTCAGTTACCCGGAAATTCCGGGCAACTGCTATTGATGGAAAATCTTACAATACAGGATGTTACAATTTAGATGTCATTATATCTGTGGGTTATAGGGTTAGATCTAATCCATCTAATAAGTTTTTTAATAGTCTTTATTCCTATTTTAGGATGGATTATTTTTAGAATTGATCTTCCCCCGAAAAAGTGGACATAACGAAGAGTTGGTTTTAGCATAAAAGGCAGCTCAAAACTAGGAGGTGTCCAATGCAAGGGGAAAACGCAAAAAAGAAGCATTTTGATAGGGATTTCAAGATTTCCGCAGTAAAAATGGTCACTGAAGGCGGCCACAAGGCAGCAGAAGTGGCCAGGAGTTTAGGACTCCATCAAAACCAGATCTATAACTGGAAAAAGAAATTTAGCGATAATGGCGAGAAAGCTTTTCCTGGAAAAGGCAATTTAACGGAAATAGTCATGCTTCACAGGAAGTTGCGGGAAGTCGAGATGGAGCGTGACATACTAAAAAAAGCAGTCGGCATATTTTCAAAAACGACCGACAACGGTTTAGATTCATAGATAGTAACCGTTTGGTCTTTATGCTCCAAAAGATGTGCCGAGTATTAGAAGTATCACGGAGCGGGTATTACGCATATAAGAAGCGGCGTAAAAGTCAGCATAGAATTGATAATGAAAAGTTGCTCATTGAGATAAAACGTGTGTATTTGGAATTCCGGAAAGATTACGGCAGTCCGAGGATTTGGGATCATCTGCGTAATAAGGATCAGATCCTCTGTTCCGAGAATCGTGTGGCACGGCTCATGCAGGACAACGGTATTGTTGCGGTTCGCAAGAGCAGGTTCATAGTCACGACGAACTCGAAGCATGATTATCCGGTATGGCCGAATATCCTATGCCGGAATTTTACGGTTGATAGGCCCAACGCCATATGGGTTTCAGACATAACCTATATCTGGACCTTGGAAGGGTGGTTATATTTGGCGGCTATACTAGATCTATTTTCAAGAATGATTGTTGGTCTGGCGATGGATAAGACCATTGCTGATACGTTGGTGCTGCAAGCCATGAGGCAGGCAATTCTAAGACGTAATCCGAAGAAAGGACTAATCTTCCATTCGGATCGTGGTAGTCAATATGCTGGAAATGATTTCAAAGCGGTATTGTCTCAAAACGAGTTTATTGGTAGTATGAGCAGAAAGGGCAACTGTTGGGATAATGCCGTAGCGGAGAGTTTTTTCAACACACTCAAGGTTGAATTGATTTATAGGAATATGTTTAAAACACGTGATGAAGCAAAAAGAAAGATTTTTGAATACGTAGAAATGTATTACAATCGTCGAAGGGCTCATTCAACACTTGGCTATTTGAGCCCCTTTGAGTATGAAAGACAGGAAGGCATAGAAAAGAATTTGGGGGGAAGTCCTGTTTATTAAATTGGAGGGAAAGAAATGAGGAATAAAGAAAACAATATTTTTTTCTCTAGTGAACAAGTTGGTATTGCAGCATTTTTTGGTTCTCTTATTGCCGGTGCAATATTGTTAGCATCTAATTATAAAAAAGTTAATAATTTCGTAGCGGCTAGAATAGTGCTTATATGTGGTGGTGTCTTTACACTATGCATTATAACTATGATAGTTCTGATTCACATTGGTAGTCTTTTTGGTATTTCTATTCCTATTGTTTCTTATGTATTGTCGAAACAATTAGCAAAATATTTTCAAGGCAATATTTATGATGAGAATATTAAAAGCGGCGGGAAGACGGCATCTGATTGGAAAGTTATTGGAATAGGGCTGTTATGGTGTGGAATTATATTGGTACTATTGATTTTTCTTACATTACTATTATCTCCTAAATCAGTGCATTATAACAATCTTGGTCTTGCCTACGCAAAGCAAGGCAATTTTACTGAAGCTATTCTTGATTTTACTAAGGCCATTGAAATAAATCCTAATGATGCGGCAGCCTATAACAACCGGGGCAATTCCTACGATAAGCAAGGTAATCTTATTCAATCAATGTCTGATTTTACTAAAGCCATTGAAATAAATCCTAAATATGCAGAGGCTTATAATAACCGTGGAACAGCCTATATTAAGCAAGGTAATTTGACCAAAGCTATAACAGATTATACCAGAGCTATTGAAATAAATTCCAACGATGTAATAGCTTCTGCTTATAGTAACCGAGCTGCTGCCTATTATATTGAAAAAGAATATGACAATGCTTGGGCAGATGTACATAAGGCAGAAGGATTGGGTTATCAACTAAATCCTAAGTTGTTGGAAGCTCTTAAAAGTAGTTCAGGAAGGGATCAGTAAATTGTCGTGCGCAATTCTAAACGAAAAGATGCCAGTGGTTGAATCTGGGTCGAATAAATATGATTCCGTTTAAAAATTTCTACAATTTAACGACTTTGGGGTGTTTACTTATTGAAGTTTTAATCTTTTGGCATTCCATTGGGGATATTTCTCTCTTAACACGTGCAAAAACAAGTATAAGATGGCCTTTGACAATCGGTGAGATTGTCTCATATAAATGGGAAATAAGGGATAAGCAAATCGGTTCTGCGATGATCCATGTTCCAGCATGTTATCCTCTAGTCAATTATAAATACACTGTTAAAAATAGAACATTTTATAATAATAGAATTGCTCTTTATGCTTTAAATACTACCGGGAATGATTGTGATCAGGCGACTGATGAATTTCAGGCTAAAAAGAAAGTTGAAGTTTTTTATGATCCTCAAAATCCTAAAATTTCTGTCCTTTGGCCAGGAACAAGGATTGAAAATTATGCTCATATCATCATAGATATGCTATTGATGATATTCGTAGTTATAATGGCAATTCCATTTTGGCTTGATCCTTCAAGATACTCTGTTCCTAAAAGTGTGCCTGTTGAAGAAACTAAAGAAAGAATTAAGGAAGACCCTAAACAGGAGAAATTTTGGAATTAAAAGATCTGAACAATTTAACAAGCTGTCCACTAAAGAGGGGAAGTTCAGAAGCACGGCATACGGCTCACAATTCCCATGATATTAGGGATGGTTACAAAATACCATAAACCCATTAAATAATAATTAGTCATACTCGTTCATCTAAGAATTTTGACCAATGGATGAATAAAAAAATTTCTATTAATATGATAAATAATAAGTTACAGAAAATATTTCTTGAGACCTACGGTTGTCAGATGAATGAGTATGATTCTGAGCTGGTGCGCTCGATTCTCAAGAAAGAGAATTATGAGTTTGTGACCGACGAATTTAAAGCGGATATTGTGATGCTCAATACCTGTGCCATCCGTGAGCATGCTCATCGCAAGGTATACGGGCGAGTGCATAATATTCGCCATGCGAGGGGCAAGAGTAATCCTGTGATGATCGGAATCTTGGGCTGCATGGCCACTAATTTGCGTCAGGAGTTGCTGGAGGATCGTAGTTTGAAAATTGATTTTATTGCAGGGCCTGACAGCTATAAGCGGCTGCCTCAATTGATTCTTGAGGCCTCTGACGAAGGTCAAAAATCTTATGATGTGACCTTATCCGAATTTGAAACATATTCGGACGTTTATCCCAGCCGTACTGAGGGTGGAGTTAATGCCTGGATCGCGGTTATGCGGGGCTGTAATAATTTTTGCACTTTTTGTGTCGTTCCCTATACCCGTGGCCGTGAACGTAGCCGTTCTCCTGAAAATGTTGTTGATGAGGTTCGCCGTTTAGCCGCTGAAGGCTTTAAACAAGTGACTCTGCTTGGCCAAAATGTTAATTCCTACCGTTATGACGATTATGATTTTGCTTATTTGATGGATGAGGTGAGTAAGGTGGATGGTATTGAACGTATCCGGTTTTCTTCACCGCATCCTAAAGATTATCCGGATCGCTTTTTAGAACTGATGGCCAATAATCCAAAAATATGCAAACATGTCCATTTGCCTTTACAGGCGGGAAATAATCGTATTTTGGAGATTATGGATCGAACTTATTCCAAGGAAGAATTTTTGAGTTTGGTTGATAAAATTCGTGACAAGATACCTGGCGTTGCCATAACAACGGATATTATTGTGGGTTTTCCAACGGAAACAGAAAACGAATTTGAAGATACAATTAAAGTCGTAACCAAGGCCCGCTTTGATTCAGCTTTTAATTTTAAATACTCCGAGCGTCAAGGGACCATTGCTTCTAAGAAATATCCTGATGATGTTTCTGAAGCTATAAAGACGGAACGTATCATGCGTTTGAATGAGATTCAAAAAGAAATCACACTTGAGAAGAACCTAGCTCATGTGGGGGAGATTCTAACTGTTTTACTTGAGCCTTACCCTGAAGCCAAGAATGTTAATCAAATGCCTGGTCGCACGGATGGTAATAAATTAGTTATTCTTCCTCTTGGGTCATATAAAGGGGGAGATTTGATCAAAACTCGAATTATTTCTGCTAGCCCACACGCTCTTAAAGGTCAAGCCGTTTTAAAAAAGTAATTTTAAAAGTTTAGGAAATTAATGCTGACTGCTTTTGAATTCCGCAACTAAAGCTTGGATCGTTTGTTTGGCGTCCCCAAATATCATCCGGCAATTATCGTAATAGAATAATTCATTTTCAATGCCCGCAAAACCTGTGGCCATGGAGCGTTTAAGTACAAAAACGGTTTTGGCTTTGTCCGCGTTAATGATAGGCATCCCATAAATGGGGCTTGATTTATCATGTCGGGAGGCAGGGTTAACAACGTCATTGGCGCCGATGATAATGGCCACATCAACGGTATCCATTAATGGATTGATGGCATCCATTTCCAGGAGTTGATCATAGGGGATATTGGCTTCCGCGAGTAATACATTCATATGTCCTGGCATACGGCCGGCAACAGGGTGAATGGCATATTTAACATCACAGCCATTTCCTTCAAGAAGTTCGCTTAATTCTCTGACCGCATGTTGAGCCTGTGCTACGGCCATGCCATAACCTGGGATGATGACGACTGATTTAGCATTTTCAAGGATCAAAAAGGCGTCTTCAACTGGGATGGATTTGGCTTCTTTTTTCTCGGTAGTTGCTGTCTTTTTGACCACATTGCCGAAGGCTCCAAAAATTACATTACCAATGGAGCGATTCATGGCTTTGCACATGATAATGCTCAAGATAATACCGTTGGCACCGACTAAAGCACCCACGACGATTAAGAGGGTATTGTGGATAACGAAACCGGTGGTGCAGGCAACAATCCCTGAATAACTGTTTAAAACAGAGATAACGACTGGCATATCAGCCCCACCGATGGGGATGACCATAAAAATACCAAAGGATAATGAAAGTCCAAGGATGATGAGAAACAGGTCATATCTACTGGGATTGATGATAAACATAATGCCTAGGATAGCAATAGCCGTGATGATGGTTGTGTTGAGCCATTTTTGGCCGGAAAACAAGATGGGTTTGCCGGTGATCTTCTCACTTAATTTGCCCCAGGCGATGGCGCTTCCGGTAACGGTTAGGCCACCAATAACAATAGATAGATAAAGGGTGATGGTATTCGTTAGATCCGTTGCACCATGAACACGGTAAGCTGTCCAATCAACAAAGACGCTGGCCAAGGCACCGCAACCATGGAGCAGCGCGATCATTTCCGGCATCTGTGTCATGCCAGCTTTGAGAGCCACTAAGGCGCCAAGAGTGCCTCCGATGACAATACCAATGAGTATCCATTGAAAACTAATAACGTGCCCGTTAAATAGAGTCGCAACGATAGCCAATAGCATACCTAAAGCAGAGAGCATATTACCACGACGAGCACTGACAGGAGATCCTAAGAATTTTAAACCGAAAGCAAACAAGATAGAGCTGATGATATAAACAAAATTTGTAAAAAATTCACTATTCATTAATTATCCCCAGTTTTAATGTCATTCCCGAATGTTTTAATCGGGAATTCATTTTAAGATTTTTTCTTAAACATTTTAAGCATGCGTTCAGTGACTAAATATCCACCTACCACGTTAAAGGTGGCCAAAGCAACAGCCGAAGTTCCAAGAATTATTGTTAAGGGGCTATTGGCATCTGCACCAGCGGCAATCAGGGCGCCTACTATAATAATACCGCATATCGCATTGGCTTCAGACATCAACGGTGTGTGCAGAAGTGGAGGAACTCGTGAAATCAGGGCAAATCCCAAAAAGATCGATAATACTAAAATAAAAAGTAAATAGATCAATTCCATAAATTTCTCCTATGATGATTTGATATTTTTTACCATCTCATTCACAACGGACCCTAAATGGGTGATCAAAGCACCTTTGATGATTTCATCTTCAAGATTGATCTTAAAGGCGTTGCTTTCATTATCCCAATATTCTTCAAGTAAATTATGCAAATTGGTGGAATAGACTTGAGAAGCATGGACGGCAACACGGCCAGGAAGATTGCCCATGCCTAAAATTCGAACACCATTGGCTGTGATAACTTCTTCATTGAGCTTTGATCCTTCCACATTGCCGCCTGATTCAACAGCCATGTCCACTATGATGGTGCCAGGTTTCATTTGGGCGATCATATCTTTGTTTAAAACAACAGGGGCGCGTCGTCCGAATAATTGAGCGGTGGTGATGATGACATCAGATTGAGCACAAACTTTTATCATTCCTTGGCGTTGCTTCTCTAATTGTTCGGTTGTCAAAGCTTTAGCATAACCTTGGGCTGTTTGCCCGGTTTCGCCCAGATCAATCTCAATAAATTTAGCGCCTAAGGACTGAACTTGCTCTTTAACTACTGAACGAGTATCAAAAGCTTCAACACGAGCGCCCAAACGCTTGGCGGTCGCAATGGCTTGTAAGCCTGCCACGCCAGCACCGATGATGAAAACGCGGGCTGGGGCAATCGTACCTGCTGGTGTCATGAGCATGGGGAATATTTTAGGAAGGCGTTCCGCGGCTAATATAACAGTGACATAACCAGCTAAATTAGCCTGAGAACTTAAAGCGTCCATTTTTTGGGCGCGTGTCGTGCGTGGGATCATTTCCATGCTAAAAGCACTGATTTGATTTTGGGCTAAAGCATCCACCAAGGCTTTTTCATTAAAAGGATCCAGGAAGCTAATATGAATAGAGCCTTTTTTCAAAAGATTAATTTCGTCAATCGGTGGTTTACGTAGCCGGAGGACGATATCAGCAGAAGATAAGAGGGTTTGGCGGTTATTTTCCACCGTGGCGCCGACTTTTTTATATTCTTCATCGTTAATGCCGATGGAAGTGCCTAACCCTGCTTCTATAATAACCTGGGCACCTTTTTTGACTAAACGATCAACTGAAGGGGGTATAAAAGCAACCCGTTGCTCTCCTTGTTGTGTTTCTTTAGGAATTCCTATAATCATATCGCTTCTCCTTTTGTGACATTTTGCCTTTTAGAATTATGTAAGTCAAGATTATTCATGCATATCATTTTCTTACGAAGATTGCTTGTTTTCTAATTTAGATTCGGGTAGAATTAAAATCTATATATTTTAAGAAAGGAAAAACATGTTTAAAGGACAGGGCGTTCTTGAGATTATTTCCGCAGGCGGGTTTACCATCTATTTACTTATTCTTTGTTCAATCATTTCCATTGCCGTTATTATTGAACGCGTGGTTTATTATAATCGCCGTTCCAAATTCTCCCGTCAACTCATATTGGAGCAGATTCGGAAAGAATTTACGGCCAATCATCTATTAAATGCGGTAGGCCTTTGTAAGAATATCGATACCCCGGTCTCCAGGGTTGCGCTGGCGGGTCTGAATCTTCATGGCCATGATGAGAAGCTAATTGCCAATGCCATGGAACGTGAAATAACTGTTGAAACGATCAAATTGGAGCGTTTTATCGGTATTGTAGGCAGTATCGGCGGGACTGCTGTTTATATCGGTCTTTTAGGTACAGTCATTGGGATTATGCGAGCTTTTAGTGATATTAGTAAAGCTGGCAGTGGCGGGATGGATGTGGTGACGGTTGGTATTGCTGAGGCCTTGGTTTGCACAGCTGCTGGTCTTCTGGTGGCTATCCCAGCTGTTTTAAGTTACAATTGGTTTACCCGTAAAATAGATAATTTTGTGATTGATATGGAGTTAGCAGCTTCAGAGCTTGTTGATTTAATGTGCGTTAAGAAAAAGTCATAATAATAGAGGAAGATGAGACGTCGACGGAATGTAAAATTGATTACTGATATCAACATCGCGCCTTTCACCGATGTTATTTTGGTGTTGTTGATCGTGTTCATGGTCACAACCCCTTTGATTTATCGCTCCAGCATTAAAATTGCCTTACCTCAGGTTTCCGATAATCAACAGCCAGTAGAAAGTCATGACATCAATGTGAGTATTACTTCTGGTGGTGAAATTTTTATGGATAATGAAAGGTATAATTTAAAGTTGGATTTAGATGTGTTTAAATTCAGATTAAGGCATATTCTTAAAACATCCAATGATCCTGCGATCATTATTAATGGTGACCGTAATGTCAAATATGATTATGTTGTACAAGTTATTGATGCGGCGTCCAAGGCAGGGTTCAAACATTTGGTTTTAGCAACTGAGTTTAAGCGTTAGATTGAAAATGAATGAAAGGATATTAATATGTCAGTTTTAGGAACGCCCGAACGCCCATTAAGAGTAGCCATTGTCGGTAGTGGGCCGAGTGGGTTTTATACGGCTGAAGCCCTTTTGAAGCAGAATTTAAGTATAAAAGTAGATATGTTTGATAAATTGCCAGTTCCTTTTGGTTTAGTGCGCTATGGGGTCGCTCCTGACCATCCTAAGATCAAGAATGTCACGAAAGTTTTTGAAAAAACAGCCAGTAACGCCAAGTTTTCATTTTTTGGCAATGTGACGGTTGGTAAGAATATCAGTGTTTTTGAATTAAATAAATTCTATGACGCCGTTGTTTTTACCTATGGGGCCGAATCTGACAGGCAATTAGGTATCACTGGCGAGGATTTGGTCGGTAGTTATACCGCTACTGAATTTGTAGCCTGGTATAACGGGCATCCGGATTTTCAAGACCATCATTTTGATTTTTCTCATGAGATTGCGGTGATAGTGGGTAATGGCAATGTGGCCATGGATGTGGCCCGCATTCTTTGCAAAACCCCGGAAGAATTAAAAGCGACAGACATTAATCATAATGCTTTGGAAGTTTTATCGGCAAGTAAGATCAAAGAAGTCCATGTTTATGGCCGAAGAGGGCCCCTTCAAGCGTCTTTTACGGCGCCCGAGATTAAGGAAATGGGTGAATTGGCTGATTGTTATCCTTTCATAGATCCCAAGCACATGGAGCTAAATGAATCAAGTTTAAAAGAATTGGAAGATCCTGCTAATGCCGGACGCAAAAAGAACTATGAGATCATGCAAAGTTTTTTATCTATTGACCCTCATGGCCGTAAACGGAAATTTGTCCTGCATTTTGACCGCAGCCCTGTTGAAATCATTGGTGAGGGCCGTGTGCAAAAGGCCAAATTTGAAATTAGTAAGTTATCAGGTGAACCTAACAAACAAAAAGTGCGAGGGACCGGAAAATTTGAAGAAATTCAATGCGGTATGTTCTTCCGTAGTGTGGGGTATGTTGGGATTCCTATCAAAGGACTGCCTTTTTCAGCCCAAGCAGGGGTTGTGCCTAATCAATTAGGTCGTGTGATGGATTCAGAGCAGATTTTTACTGGTTGGTATGTGGCTGGCTGGATCAAGAGAGGGGCTGTTGGTGTTATCGGTACTAACAAACCTTGTGCGGAAGAGACTGTTAAATCACTTTTGGAAGATATAGAACAATTAAATCCGTGTGAAATCCCAAGTACTGAAGAAATGATGCAATTTTTAAAGAATCGTGAAGTTAAGTTTGTTACTTTTGAAGATTGGAAGAAAATTGATGCCGCTGAAATTGAACGAGGGCTAAAAACAGGCAAGCCTCGAGAGAAATTTGCCCGTGTCACAGGCATGCTTTCCGTAATATAGTGCATTTGTCATGGATTCTTATTTTGAAAAATAGTATTAGACATTTCTAATCAAATAGGGTATATTATCCTTAAATAATCTAACCCAAGATAAGGGGAAAAAATTCCCCATGGGTGCTTTAAGGAGGTATATTCCTATGAACGGACCACATAATCAAGAATCAAATCAGAAGGCTCAACAGGAAGAAGAAGCAACATTCGCCTGGGATGAGGCCAATGTTTTAATCTAATCTACCTTTTGGTGGAAGGATAATTCGAAAAAATTCGGTTATTCTAAGGGCTCGGCAAATTGCTGAAGCCCTTTTTGTTTTTTTATAAATTATTATAAGTAATTGCTATTAAATAGTTTATATAAAATCTGCTACAATTATCTTTCTTTGGCTTGTTTTTCATTTAAATATATTGCATACTTTAAATTATATGAAACGTACCCCATTTAGTAATTGTTACGTGTCATGCCAAAGTCTTTTTTTGAGACAATGGACATCTGTGATCATTATTCTTGCTTTTTTAACCAACTCCTTTGGCCCATGCCAAATCGCTCAAGCTGATGAATTCCGTTTGCCGCCACCTGGAGTGATGGTGCCGCTAAGCCCCCAATTTACCCCGGTCGTCCTCAAAGGCGTCCAACTAGATCCCAAAAACCCCTTTCGTTTCCATTTTTATATAGATACCGGTAATTCCCATTTAAAGAATATGTCATCCCCGAATGTTTTAATCGGGGATCCACAGCAAGAACAGCTTAAAACAGAATCCACCCGACTAATCAAATACTTCCTAGCCTCATTAACCATCCCCGAAAAAGACCTCTGGGTTAATCTAAGCCCTTATGAAAAAGACAGAATCGTCCCAGAAGAGTTCGGCCAAACCGAAATGGGCCGAGATCTCTTGGCGGAAGATTATCTCCTAAAACAAATTACCGCCTCTTTAATCTATCCCGAGAGCCAATTAGGCAAGGAATTTTGGCGCAAGGTCTACGCCCAAGCCCAAGCTCAATACGGCACGACGAATATCCCCATCAACACCTTCAACAAAGTCTGGATAGTCCCCGATAAAGCGGTCGTCTACGAAAACAACGGTGTCGCCTTTGTCATGGAGAATCATTTAAAAGTGATGTTAGAAGAAGATTATTTATCCATGCAAAAACATTCCCCCTCTTTAGTTAAAGAGGGGGTAAGGGGGAGTTCTGAGAAGGTTAACACCCTAGGCTCCCAAATCGTCAGAGAAATCGTCATCCCCGCATTGACCAAAGAAGTCAATGAAGGCAAGAACTTCGCCCAACTCCGCCAAGTATTCTATTCACTAATCCTCGCCACCTGGTACAAAAAGAAAATCAAAGACAGTATCCTCAACAAAATTTATTCTAATCAGAATAAAATCCAAGGCCTTGTCATTCCCGCGAAAGCAGGAATCCATGTGGAAGCCATCTATCAACAATACCTCAAAGCCTTCAAAAAAGGCGTCTTCAATTACATCAAAGAAGAACCCTTATTCCCTCCCCCTGGTGGGGAGGGTCAGGGCGGGGGGAGAATACCAAGAAAATATTTCTCGGGAGGTGTCGTTGTTGGCGCTTTCCAAGAGAATTTAATCGTCGAGCACCATGATCGAATCCATTCCTTAAGTGATTTCGGCCAACTGGGAAGCATTTATCAAGCCAATGTTGATGTGGCGATGGATATCCAACAACCCACCCATCCACCTGTGGAAGGTGTCCTGAAATCCGATGACGCTCGTCAGCAAATGTTCCTGGCCCAGATTCCCGCGGATGCTTTTGACTATAGGCATCAAATAGCGCTGATGAATGCAGGGCAGCATATTAAAGACCAGTCATTTATTGTCAAGGATGGGACCAGATCTGTTGAGCTTAGCGTCAATTGGGAACCTGCTCCAAGTAACAGAGATGGTCATGTTTGTTTTTATTATTTAACGGTATTAGTAAACGGAAGAATGAATGGGTTTTATTTTGTAGAGTATGAAAAGTATAAGGAGTCTAAGGCTGTTATTATTGCATCTTCAAATGTAAAATTTCATGAGGTTAATATGTCAGGCCTTTTAAAGGCCCTACGTTCGTTGGCTATGAAAGGAGTTGCTAAGGCTCATGTCATAGTAGACAATCAGGAAACAGAGCATCTTATTAGAAGATTTTCTCATCAAGAAGGTCCATTTTTTCATTTAACTCATTCCCAAATGGCGATAACTAAAATAGGCCGTTTTACCCCTGATGATTTTCTCTGGCATCCCCTCATGGGTGATGTAGACCAACGTTATTATTGGATCAATATCAATTTCGATCAATTTGATGAAGGCAAAAAAACAGGAGAACTAAAAGAATTATTTGCCCAAGCTCGGGATGTAGAAATGGCTTATTATCCAGAACCGCTGAGGATTAATTTAGATCTAGCCCGTCAACTAAACCTTAGAAGCCGTTTCCCTGATAAAAAATTTATTTTAGATTTAGCTGGGAAATTTACAGCATTTCTCAAAGCAATGCCTGTTGGAAATTTAGCAGAGAATCTTAATCAAAAGACTTTAAGAAAAGCCATCGAGCTACAAATCGCTCGTCTTCATACGCTGGCAGACCGAGCGCTAAATACCTCGCCATCATCGAAATCAAACATATTCTTAGACAAAGCCATGTTCACAGCGTTAGTTGATTTATTTAAATTATTAATAGGCAATGCAGAAGAGGAGCAATCTGGCACTTATGATGAAGGGCGAAGAAAATTTTTAAAGCAATCAGCGACAGTAGCTTCAGCAGCGATAGTAATGCCAGGTGGTGTACTTAAAAATGTCGCCAACTCAGCCACTAAAATGGTTGTTGATGAAATAGGGCAAATGATATTTGGCGCGGTACTTAATGAAGTTAATCCTTTAGGCACTGCTATGACAAGGGTGCATTTAGCTCAGCTTAAGGCTCAACTTGATCCTTCTTCCCTAAGTCATGGTTTGCCAATATTTGATAAAGAATTAGAAGATCTAAGTAAATCTGGTGGCAAATATGAAAAGTTACTCGAGGGCTTTAGAGAGGAAGGTGTTTTATCAGAATTTGAAGAAGTAAGGCCAATATTATTAGGTCAATTTAAAACTTTTGTTTCCGAGTTGACTCCAGAACAAATAAAGCTAAATGAAGCCCTATTAAAATCAATGAAAGAGTATTTAATCAACGCGTCACCAAGGCAAATGTTATTCGATGCTCAATCAGTGACCGGGGATTTATTAGAATATTGCAGAACAGCTTTTCAAGAGATAACGCTTGAGCGTGAGGAACTCGTACAGGCTTTTGAGTTGAGATTAAAAGAAGATCCGAAATTTAGAAAAAGAGTTGAGGATTTTCAAGAATATCTGCAAGCAAAAAAAGAACGTGAAGATCGAATAAATGAATATAAGGATCAATTACAAGATGATCTTCAAAGATGGTTGACTGATGGGGGAAAATTCTTTCGCCCCAGAAAGGAAGTTCAGCGTTTAATAGATGATATGGATAAGTATGTTTTCCCAGAATTGCCCAAAGATCCTGCCGCTGCCGAAGAGCTTAAAACAGCTGTGATGGGTCATTTAAATGACTTCCATTATAGAATAGAAGCCTTGATAGATGATCAAGTACATTCATCAGAGTCAGATAGAGAGATGTTTGACGCAAATGATAATTTATCCAAAAGGTTTTGGGATTGGAAAGAAACTTTTCCAGAAGAAGCTGAATCTAACAATGCCAGTAGCAAGCCCGCAGATCAAGATCAAGGGATGACAATTGCAGCTAAAGTTAGCAATCATCAGAAAACTCGTAGTTTTGGTGAGCATGATCTTGTTGGTTTAATTTCATTTGTTCGTGGCCTTCAAGGACAACAAAAGGCTTTTACCATCGCATTCCATGATAACAAGTATTGGTTGACCCTACAGGGGAAAGTTGAGTTGGCATTATATTGGAATGATGATCCTAAAAGGGAACATTGGGCTCTTTCGTCTGGAGGTGTCGCATCAGTGTTCAAAAGGATAAAACTTAGTGACCAACTTACTAAATTATTGAAAACCAAAACGAAGGATTTTTTATTAGATCAAGATATTATGGTCATTGTCTTAGGCGGAAACTTTAGCGAAGCTAGTAATCTAGAGGAAATGTTTCCTCAAGCACATAAAATCAGGGCCATGGATGTGGATTTGCAGAACATTCTGGAATACTTAAGAGTCTGGGGAGCTTCAAAAAAGTTAAGGGAAAGAGTCGAAATCGTCCGGAATAATATTTTAACGGCAGATGAGCGTTCGAAACAGTATCAATTGATTTATTGCTCGGGTACATTTCAGATGGAAGTCTTTGATCGTGACCCAGAAAAGATGGGACGAGCCATTCACCGTGTAGCCAGTTGGTTAAAACCCGAAGGGTTGATGGTTGGCAATGTCGACAGGCATGAAGAATTAGCTCCTGGACTCTTTACCCAAAGTGATGCCCAGGACATCCTTTTACGTACGTCAAAAGCCGTTCTTACTGATGAGGGGATGATAACTGTAAATTCTGATCAAGAAAAGAATTCACGTATTAACCAAATTTATACTTCATTGGCTTCTTTAGTAAATCCGTTTATTAGAAAAATTAATCAGCCATTTGTTAAAGTTGTAACGGATGTTGATAGTGTAACCGGTGCTGAATTATTGGGGCAAAATAATCCGAGGATTTTATTTTGGACTAATTTTGAATCATTAATTTCTAATCATCAAGAATTTGCCTTTCATCTATTTTTGCAAACTTGGCAAGATACCCGGAGCTTTATCAATGAACTTAATCAGGAAAATCTTGAAACGGTCAGCAGACAATATTTAGAAGAATTCGCTAAGTTAGGTCAAGATGAATTACAAAAAAAGGATATAAAAAAACAGCGAGAGTTAGTCTTGAAAGCCGCGAGAGCCAAATTTTTAATTTTAGCCGCCCACAATCCGCCATTTACCGCCTATGCCCGAGGATTGAAAGAAGATTTTGGCCTCATCGATCCGCAGGTTGTCAGTTTTTTGCAAGAGCTTAAAGTGTTGAACGGGTGGTCTGATAAAGAGATGAAATCTGAAAGCAAAAAAGAGAGTTTAACTGGTTTTATTGAAGAAAAATTAGCTGCTGGCGATATTGAATTCACTTCCAGATTAAAGTTATTAAAAGCAATGAATTTTAAGAAAGGCAATTCAATCACGAGTGTAGCCGGGATGATGGATTGGAGAATGGCAGGTTTGGTAGCTTATTTAGGTGGGCATTACACAGAAGTCACCAGTGGTGACGCGTATAGTTTATTTTTAGATGCCAAATATAATCTTGGTAGATTTAATTTGGGAGAAAATGGTGGTTCAGCAAAATTGATCTCAGGCATGTTTATGAATGGGGCCTCAAGTTCAGGGGAAATAGTGGAACATTCACAAGATTTTGTTTTAGGAGGCGTTATAACTGACGAATCTTTTGACCCCCAAAATAATATCAAGGTGCTCGAAGAGACGCTTAGAATAATCAAGAATAATGGGGTTTTCTTTTTAACAACGCATTTGAATCCGAACGAAGAAAGGGAAGGCCCTAGAAAAATCATCGATGAGTTGCTGGAAGATCCTTTACATAAAGGAAAAGTATTAATTCCTGAGATTGAATTCCCACCATTGTCGTATTCAATCTTTGAAGGTTTGCAAATACATGTCTATCGTGCCCATCAAGTGAAGTTCAATAATGAGCTGAAAATAGAGCCTGTCGCCATTGAAAATCACACTATCCCCTCAAAACCGGCGCATACAATTTTTGAGGCACCTTTAACAGCAGCTGAACAGGCTAATTTGGAACATCGTTTTAATGATGCTGTTGGAAATTATATTTATGCTTTTCCAAAGGATATAAGTCTTGATGGCCTTCTAGATCCCCAGCAGACGGAATTAATTAGTACGTTTCGAGACCAGACAATGTCTTTCTTCCATTTAGGTGGATCTGCAATTGATCTGCAGAAATTAAAAGGATTGTTAGATAGTATTCCTAAGATAGAAGAAATTATCACAGTTCTTGTAGCTAAAAGAAAGGGTGGTGGTTTTAGTGAGCTAGGTACAGAAAATATTGAAGGTTTAATAGAAGGCTTGGCTAAATTTGTTAAAAGCGTTCAATTATTTAGCTATGGTTATCGGGGCTGGGAATTTGATCATGATTACATGATCCAACCACGCCCATTTTATCTTCAAGCATTGCTAAGTCGTGAGATAAGGCGTGCCAATGATCGAGGAGAATCTTTAAGCTGGTTACAGAGAGAGGACCTTTCTTTAAAATTAGATGTTTTGCATAAGAAATTCTTGATTGCTCGCGGTTTGGCATTCTTAAAACAATCTGGTCAGGTAAGTTTGTACCAGGCTGATGATGGTGTGAGACTGGATTTTCGAATTTCAGGACTTAGGCCAGAGCAGAAATTACAACGAAGGCAAGAAAATGAAATAGGAAGTATTGGTATCAAGGCACTGGCCCGTGACCTGGTCTATGATGGCATCAAGATCGAATGGGTAGAAGAAGGCGACAGCCTAACCCTTCGCATCCGTCAGCCAATGGATGGGGCGATGGATAGGCGCTTTTTTGATTCTGATCATGTTGAAAGTTTATTATTGTTATTTAAGCTTATGCGTCTTAATGGCATCATCGATTTTAAGGGAGAGCCAGAAGGTGAAGATGTGCCTCGCCAGGTTTTCGGAGACGAGAAGGTGCTTAATATTGGTCTTGAATCCAGTGGGTATCAGATGCTAGGTAATCAAAAGTTGGAAAAAGAGAATATTGTTACATATTTGCATCACTATGGGGTAAAGAATGTCTTTGGTATTGATCCACAAGTCCTTGAGGATGGCAGCATGTCGCCATATTTCATCAAAGGGGTAGCTCAGAAAATTCCTTTTGAAAAAAAAGGTGAGTTTTCTTGGGTAATATCTTCATTTCTTTTTGATCCGGATTATATTGAAAGTGTTTTATCTTTAGAACATAGGCCGTTTGATGCACCTATTGATATGAAACTTTTTTATAGAAACGTGGCTTCAGAAATTTGGCGAGTCCTTAAGCCCGGCGGACGTTTTGTGTTTGATCCACTAGATGATAATCCAAATTTTGTAAAAATATTAGAGGAACAGGGATTTCACCCACAGATCATGACATATCCCGGCAGATGTAATAAGTATGTTTTTACAAAGCCAATAAAGGCTGATGATGGGGCGATGTTGGCGAAAAAGGTGGGCCCTTCTAATGATCCTGCAACAGGAGAAGTGACGAGATTTTTTGGTGAAGTATTTAAATCGAAGAATAATTTGAGTAAGTTTGCTAATGATGTTTTAAAAGATCAAGGTCAAGGTATGCATATAGTGTTAATTGGACCAGGTAATGATGCGGGGGATTTAGAAGATTTGTTGAAAATGTGCCCCAAAGCCCATCGGATAGATGTAATTGATAAAAGGAATAATTCGAATCTAATCGATCATGTTATAGCGAAGTATAAAGCTGAGCATCCAGGAGAGACTCTGCCGGAGATTAAATTTATTTATAAGAATATCACGGATATCCAAGAGGAAGTTAAAGGTGCTGATTTGGTCCTTGGCTTTCATCTCTTCGACTTAAGTACTTTTGAAGATGAATTTATGCCACAAATTAATCAAGTTCTTCATCGTATTCTAAGAATAGGGGGAATTCTTGGTATAACCTTAGAAGGTTATTATTTTTATGGTAACAGCTGGCTAAGAAATGGATTTCGTGTTTTTGAATTAAAACCTAAGCTTAAAGGAGAATATGGATTCATCTTGGCTGTAAAACAAGATAGAGGCATGCTCAATAAAGACAATACGACAGGTGGTATCAATTTAAATCCAACTCAGATGAGCATGCGGATCCAAAAGGAAGGCGAGGATTTCAAATTTAATTTTAATGGTCAGAACATTGATGTGGCGCAAGTCGCAGGCGCCAGGTTTACTATTCTCTCACTTTCGCCCATCACCAATCTTCCCCAAATATTGGGGTTAAACAAGTAGAATTTTAAACAGGGCTGTGATAAAATCGTTTACAAAATAAATTCTGACAAACAGATCTACAAAGGGGTTTTATGGTTAAAAAATTGGCTTTAGCAATGATGATGGTTATGTGTTTAACGCCTCTGTCCATGGCCGAGTATCCTTCGGACGTGACCATTTTAGAAAAGCCAGATATCACCAAGCTTTCTGATGATCAGCTTACGGATACGTATATGAATACGATAGTTGAACTTAAAGCCCAGGATGAATTTCACGCCACCTCCGGGTTTAGCCCCAAAGAATACAAAGACTATAAAGCGTTGTTGAAATTTCGCCTCTTGTTATTAGTTGAAATCCATAGTCGTAATTTAGAGATTCCGCAATTTTAAATTAACGAATTCCCCTAGCCCCTCTATTATAAGAAAGAGGGGGATAGAAAGGTTTGAAATGCTTACAGCTATTGAAAAAGACAAAAACGAATTATTTCATCTTTTGAAGACCAAAGCTTTTTCCATGGGAAAGTTTATCTTATCGTCGGGAAAAGAGAGTAATTTCTATCTGGATGCTAGGCTTGTCACGTTATCCGCACCCGGAGCGTATTTGACAGCCCGTATTATCCTCGATATGATCGTGGAAGATCATTTAGACGCCATTGGTGGCCCAACCTTGGGTGCTGATCCGATGGTGGGAGCCATTGCTTCTTTAAGCCATCAGGCAGGACGACCTATCAACACCTTTATCATCCGCAAACAACCTAAAGCCCACGGCAAGCAGCAACAGATCGAAGGCCCTATGCTCAAAGAGGGTGGCTCTGTGGTCATCATTGATGATGTGGCCACGACCGGCAAAGCCTTTGTGGAATCCATCGAAGTTTTGCAAAAGATGAATATTAAGATCCTAAAAGCGATCTGTGTCATCGATCGGGGTGAAGGTGCCAGTGAAGCACTGGCCAAATACAATGTCCCCTTGAAATCCATTTTTACTGTGGCAGATTTCCTTAAATGAAAAAAATTATCTTAGCTTCGGCGAGCCCTCAGCGTCGAAAGCTTTTGAAAATATTAGGGCTGCCTTTTATCGTGCGCCCAAGCCGTGCCCAAGAGATCAGCACCATCACCAAGGATTGCGCTCATTTAGTCAAAGCCAATGCCTTGCTCAAAGCCCAGGAAGTGGCCTCACGTTTTAGTGATGGGATAGTTATCGGATCTGATACGGTCGTGTATTCAGCTAAAGGCCGTTTGATCTTGAAACCTCGGGATTTAAAGGAAGCTAAAAAGAATCTCAAAGAATTAATGGCCAAGCCCCATTGGGTATATTCAGGAGTGGCCATCATTGACGCAAAAACGGGTCGTCGAGAAATTGGTTATGAAAAAACCAAGGTGTTTATGATGGGTCTTTCAGATGAAGCAATTGACCGTTATCACCAACTTGTCTCTCCTTTGGATAAAGCTGGTGGTTTTGATATCGAGGGAAAAGGGGCTCTTTTTATTCCGCGGATCGAAGGATGTTATTTTAATGTCGTTGGCTTGCCCTTGGCTAAGCTAACGGAAATGTTAAAAAAATTTGGAGTATATGCGTTATGAAGGGTTTAATTCTTAAGGTTTGTTGTTTTATGTTCTTGTTTTCTAACACTTCCCATGCCGAGATAACAACCCCTCAAGTTTGCCACTCCAATAATTGCGTGTCCCTGGAGGTTGTCTCCAAAGACGCGGATATGGAACGCGGCCTGATGTTCCGTACAAGTTTAGGTCAGGATAAAGGCATGCTGTTTGTATTTCCTACCGATGGTAAATACAGTTTTTGGATGAAAAATATGCATTTTAATTTGGATATTCTCTGGATTACGTTAGACGGTCATATTGCTTATATCGGTCAGAATATTCCTGCTTGTACACAAGATCCTTGTGCTGTTTATACCCCTGATCAGTCAGCCCGATATGTTTTGGAACTTAATACTGGCTATACTGCATTACATCACTGGAATCTCGGTGATAAACTTGATTTAAAAGGGATTAAATGATGCATGCTTTTTTTCTTTCCATTGACATTATCCTTATTTGTATCCTAGCTTGGTTTTTTGTTCAGAATATTCGTCTTAATCGCGCCCTTAAAGAAAAGAATTTGCAGCTGGAAGGCACCATCATGGAGTTAAAGGCTGCCCAGGTGAAATTAATGGAGAGCGGTAAAAAGGGTGCGGTTGCGGCCTTAAGTGCAGGGCTTTTGCATCAGATCAGCCAGCCCATCACGGCGATACACGGTTTTGTGCGTTTTATGAAAAAGGAAATGCCTGCAGATTCTCCTTTTTATAAGCCTGTTTGCGTCATGGATGAGCAATCTTTTTACATCAAGGACATGCTCGCAAATCTCATGGAACTGATCCGTCATCGTACAATCACCAAAACGAATATCAATATCAACACTGTTATTCACAAATCCATTAATTTACTACAGGACGAATTACGTATCAGGCGTATTGGATGGGACGCTGAATTGGATGAACAGATTCCCATGGTTTATGGGGATGCCTTGCATCTGCAGCAGGTCTATATGAATCTGGTCGTCAATGCCATGGAAGCTTTAAGTGAAATGCCTCATGGTTCGCCCCGCACCTTGTTGGTATCGTCGCAATTTGATTATGAGAATTATCAAGCCATCATTATTTTTAGAGACAATGGGCCGGGCATTGCCCATGAGCATCAGTCAAAGATTTTTGACCCTTTTTTCTCAACTAAGCCGCAGGGCTCAGGCATAGGGTTGGCCTTATGTCATGATCTGGTCAATGAACACGGGGGAAGTATAAAGGTGGATAGCAATCAAGGGGGAACTGTTTTTACGATTAAATTGCCTTGTGTCCGCCTTGATAAAATTCATCAGGAGAATATGGCATGAAGCATTTAAATATTTTAGTGGTTGATGACAAGAAAGTCATCGGTGATTTCTTTAATTTGACCATGGGTTATTATGGTCATCGTATCACCGTGGTTCATGATCTGGCCCATACTTTGCAAGCCATTAAACAGCATCAATTTGATATTGCCTTTATGGATATGGTGATGCCGGGTCACGATGGGGTAGAGGTGCTCAAAGAAGTCAAGGCCATTGCTCCCCAATTGCCGGTGGTGATGATGAGTGGTTATAGTTTGGATGATAAACGTCAACAAGCCCTCCGTTTGGGGGCTGTGGAATGTTTAAAAAAGCCTTTTGAAGTTGAAGACATCCGTCGCGTGGTCAAAGAGGCCATTGGTGAAGATATTTAATCTTTCCGTAATCTTTCCATGTTAAAGAAAATTGCTATAGTTTTTGTGATTATATTAGTATTAGTATTGAATGTTCTTCGTTTTTGGAAGCTTGATACCATCCCTAATGGTTTTCACGTCGATGAGGTTGGCTCTGCGGTCACGGTTGAGTGTTTTACAGAAAAAGGCTGTGACGCCGAGCTAAGGCCATGGCCGTTATTTGGTTTTATGGAATACGGTCAGGATAAACCACCCACCTATATTTATCCAGGGATGCTTTGGGGTAAGGTCTTTGGTACGACCGTCCCAAGCTTACGTGCCTTTAGCGTATCCGTTTTATTGATAGGAATCCTGGGATTATTCTTTTTAGGCTGGCAATTGTTTGGGAAGGCTTTTGCTCTCGTGGTTGTTTTGGCAGCCACTTGTTCACCATGGGCGTGGGTGGTGACCCGTGTGGCCCTGGAGTCTTATTTGGCCCCTGTCTTCGCGATCTGGGGACTTTATTTTTTCTGGCGTTCCAGCCGTTGGTGGGATTGGGCCGTGTCTGGCATTCTTTTTGCCTGTGCGATGTACAGCTACCCGCCCGCTCGATTACAAATACCCTTAATGTTGGCGACTTTAGCCGTCTATGAATGGGGACGGCGTTTCATTCCCTGGCAATCCATCATCAGTTTTATCAGCTCCTTTATTCTATCTCTATTGCCATTAGCTATTCTTTATACCCGTGATGGCACCTTATCTGATCGTTTTAAGGATATCAGCATACTTAATCAGAATTATTTGCACTCTCTTGGATTATCAGGGAATGTATGGGACATTATCGCTGTCTTCATTCATAATTATTTTCTACACCTAAGTCCAGATTTTATTTTGATGACCGGTGATCCGTCCTTTGTCCATTCCACAAGGCATTTAGGGATATTAAGCGGGCTTGATATTGCTGCATTTTTTATCTTGCTGGTATTTGTGGCATTGATTTTCTTTCGTCGGTCATGGGTCGATAATCCCGTGATCAAGCAACGTCGCTGGCTCATTCTCTTAGCTATTAATTTCTTTATTGGGATTATTCCTTCAGCCTTGACCAATCAGGAATTACCTCATGCCCTACGGATATGCGGCTCATGGCCTTTTATGATGCTGTTTACTGGATTAATGTGGTTTTCTGCTGCAGAGTGCCTGACGTTTGTTTGGCCGATCATCGCTTTGGCGGGGATCTTATGCGGCGGGGTGTTAGCGTATCAATATTTTACGATTTATCCCGAAGAGAGCAAGGGCATGTTTGATTATTGGGTCAAGGATACCGCTGAGCAACTGCAAACGCCTCAGGATTGGCAGAAGTACATGTTATATTTCCACCACCGCAATTACCATATCCGTTACTTCATGGTCCATCGCTTGGGGCTCACCTGCAAGCAAGCCAATGATATCTGGTGGCAGATGCACGATGAATTAGTCAAAGAAAATAAGTGGTAAATTATTTTTTAGGCTTGAAAATATGTGTACTTTGTCCGAAGAAGCTTTCGGCGGCTTCCATGATGGTTTCGGACAGGGTCGGATGAGAGTGAATTGATAGTTTTAAATCTTCAGCAACAGCACCCATTTCGATCGCCATAACACCTTCAGCGATCATATCACCAGCCCCAACCCCAACGATACCCATTCCTAATACACGTTGAGTTTTAGGGTCAATGATCAGTTTCGTCAGACCATCGGTGCGATCCAGGGTTAAGGCGCGTCCAGAGGCGGCCCATGGGAATTTAGCAACGGTTACTTCACGGCCTGCCTTAGCAGCATCGAGTTCTGTTAGTCCGCACCAGGCGATTTCAGGGTCAGTAAAAACAACAGCAGGGATAGCTTGTGGTTCAAAGGCTACTTTATGACCGGCGATAGTTTCAACAGCCACACGACCTTCATGAGAAGCTTTATGTGCCAACATCGGATCACCGGCGATATCGCCGATAGCAAAGATGCTGGGATCTGCTGTTTGACGCTGGTCATTGATTTCAACAAAACCGCGAGGGCTAACCTTAACCTTAGTGTTCTCAAGGCCTAAATTCTCTGAATTAGGTTTACGACCGATCGAGACTAATACTTTATTGTATTCTTCTTTAAATTCTTTGCCTTCTTTATCAGCGAAGGTGACGGTAATGCCTTTGGCACTGGGTTCCATGCGAAGGACCTTGGTTTCCAGCATGATTTTTGTAAACAAGGTTTTGACTCGTTTATTAAGCACCTCAGCCAAATCACGGTCAGCACCAGCTAGCAGACCTGGGGTCATTTCAACCACTGAGACTTTAGAGCCTAATTCATAATAAGCAGTTCCTAATTCCATTCCTATATATCCACCACCGACGACCAAAAGAGTCTCAGGGATATTTTCTAAATCCAAGGCTGTTGTAGAATCCCAAATATCCGGGGATTTAGGTAGATTAGGGATTACGGCTGGACGTGAACCTGTCGCCAAGATTGCTTTTTGAAAAGATAATTCTTCTATCGATCCATCAGCTTTTTTGATCTTCAAGGTATTAGAATTAACGAAAGTTGCTTCGCCTTGATAATATTTAATTTTGCGCGCACGGGCGAGTTGCCCTAAACCACCGGTCAATTTGCTAACAACGCCTTTTTTCCAGTCGCGAAGTTTATTGATATCAATTTTAGGTGCTGTGTAGGTAATACCAAAAGCCTCAGCATGTTTAGCCTCACTCATGATCTTCGCCACATGCAATAAAGCTTTGGAGGGGATACAACCACGGTAAAGGCAAACACCACCTGGGTTGGTTTCCTTTTCAACAATGGCAACTTCCATCCCTAAATCAGCGGCTAAAAAAGCTGCGGAATATCCGCCAGGACCTGCACCAATGACAACTAATTGAATAGGATCGCTCATTTATTTAAATCCAATAAGAAAGGTTGTTGTATCGCTTCACAAACAAAACGTAGGAAGCGTGCTCCATCAGCACCATCAATGACACGATGATCATAAGACAATGATAAAGGAAGCATTAGACGCGGCATAAAATGTCCGTCAGTATAAACAGGTTCCAGTGAGCCACGAGAGACACCTAAAATAGCC
>Ga0302280_1000167_pt1 | contig 56890 bp, 44 predicted proteins | sample III_Fen_E1_1_FD_198771 | JGI IMG/M metagenome (GOLD analysis project Ga0302280, IMG submission 198771) | Peat permafrost microbial communities from Stordalen Mire near Abisko, Sweden - III_Fen_E1_1 | ecosystem: Environmental > Terrestrial > Soil > Wetlands > Permafrost | place: Sweden: Abisko... | reverse complement strand
AATTAAAAATGAGAAAACGAGTAGAAACAACTATCAGCGACATCAAAAAAATGTTTCCGAGAACTATACATGCCGTTACACTAAATGGCTTCTTGGTTAAACTGATTTTATTTGTGTTTGCTCTTCAGATTAATAAACTCACTAACTAGCAACTTGAATTAATTACTTATACAATATCTTCATCTCCACCCGGCGGTTTTTGGCACGTCCTGCTTCCTTATCATTACTTTCAATGGGTTGTGTTTGTCCAAACCATTCAGTAATAATTTTATCTTCTTTTACACCTTTACTAACTAAGTATTTTTTAACAGCCTTCGCGCGCTTTTCAGATAAGAGCATATTAGCTTCAGGGTTACCCTGATTATCCGTATGTCCTGATAATTTAAGCGTCCAGTCATCAGCGTGTTGTTTCATTAAATCTGCCAATTGATTTAAAGAGGGGTACGATGTCTTCTTAATCACATCATTTCCTAAAGCGAATTGCAGGCTTGAAAATGCTTTCTCTAAAATTTTCTTCTCTTCTGCTTTAATCTCAACAGGCGGACAACCCTTTAGCTCTTTTGTTCCGGGAACAGTAGGGCAAGCATCATCTTTATCAAGCACTCCGTCGTTATCGGTATCGGGCCAAGGGCAACCTTTGTTTTCAGCCATTCCTGCCACATCAGGGCAAGTATCATCTTTATCTAAAACGCCATCACCGTCTTTATCAGGGCAACCTTTTAGTTCTTTTGGTCCCGGCACATCAGGACAAATATCATATTTATCAGGTGTTCCATCCAAGTCTTTATCAGGGCAACCCATAAATTCAGCTGAACCGGCTTCATCAGGGCATTCATCATCCTTATCTATTATTTTATCTCCATCTCTGTCAGGACAACCTTCAAACTCTGCCAAACCTTTATCATCCGGGCATTTATCATTACCATCAGCAATACCATCTCCGTCTCTATCAGGGCAACCTTTTAAGGCTTTTAATCCTTTAACATCAGGACAGACATCCTCTCTATCAGGTATACTATCTCCATCTCTATCGGGACAACCGCCAAACATAGCAGGACCTGCAACATCCGGACAAATATCTTTTTTATCAGGTGTGCCATCTTTGTCTTTATCTTTAGGAATCTTACCAATAGTGATATTAATGCCAAACCGAAGGTTAACATTTTTGCTGTAAGCGGGAATAAGAACAGAGCTATTAGTACCTGTTTGGTATTTATCAAACACTAAAAAACTTAAAATATTATCGCTTACTACATAAAACTGCACAGGTCCGGTAAACGCAAGACCAAGTCCTACATTATCATAACTTCTGTTTATCATAGAATAACTTACCGATGCACTCAACCAGCGCCCTACTTTATTATTAAAGGATAGAGCCAAAGCAGGATGTAACTGCTTATCGGCATAACGGCCATTTACTACAACACCTACATTATTCTTTTCATTCAACCAATAATTACCTCCCAGATAAAACTGGGTAGTAAGCATGGTAGTATAAGACTGATGAACTGTTTTAACCCCAAAAGCATTTGCTAAAGAATCGCCATAATTTTGAGCCGACTTACCAAAAGTCGCGGAATCGTTAATTGCCTGATTAAGATTAACCCCGTTGTAATGCACCGTAGCATTGGGGTTATTACTAATATAATTAGTTGTGTATTGTTTCCATGATATAAAACCCAAATCAATAAGGCTTGCCGAAAAAGTAAACTTATCATTCAGTTTATAAGTAGCGCCTATATCTATAGCCGCGCCACGGTTTTTTCTGCCGGGAGTAAAACCTAAAATAGAAGATTCGTTTTTATTAGAGGCGCTATCAACACCGGCAGTATTTACGTTTACATTAGCGCTTCCGGTTAAAGCGTAATACTGACTATTGGTATTTAACGTAGCGCTTGATTTTTCAGTATTTACATTCTCTATACCGCTTAAATATTTAAGTCTGCCGCCAATAGTAAGTTTATCTTTAATAACCTCGCGGGTATAATTAAACCCCCACTCTCTGTAATGTGTAGCATCTAAACCCGGAGCTAAGTGCATATCACGATTCAGGTTAGAGGTAGCTCCGTTTCCGTTGATGGCAAAATCAAACAAATCTTTGGTATAATTAAAACGAACGTCGGCCCGTTCGGTTACATTAAAACTGAAATAATTAATCTTCTTTACTTTAATGCCAAAGCTTAGTATATCTACATGCGCATTTACATTCAGGCTATTGTTTGTGCTTAATTTTGCAAGGAAACTACTGGCATTAACCGAAAGCCCGCCATTGGTAGGGTCTTTCTGTACCAAATCATGCATGGTAAAACCACTGTTACCATAGTTTATATAATTTGATGAGATACCCGGCAACCCAATATTAATATTCGTTAAAGGCATAGCGCCCGGATTTACATACATTGCCTGCGGTATAGCCTGCATATTATATAAGGTAAGACTTTGTTGCGCTTTTACAGTGGACAATGAACAGTAAACAATAAATAGTGAACAATAAATAACGAGCCGTGATAATTGATTACCACGAATCAATAAATGCTTTCTGATAATTGATAACGGATAACTGAATATTTTTTTCATAGAAGATAGAATTTTGGAATGCAATTAAAACTTTAAATACAATTGAACATTAACCCCAAGTTTTATATCAAGATTGTAGTAATCATAAATTTTTACATTGGTGGCTCCGTTATTAATAGAGTTAACAGTAGCTCCCATAAGAATGTATTTTACTTTATTTAACTGGGGTATTACACTGCTTGGTATGGTAAAATCAGCTGTATTTTGAGTAGCTGTTGTAACAATACCATTACTACCTATAGCCGCTGATGGCATAATCAACTGCTTTGCGTGGGGTATTAATGAATCAATAACGTTATAAGACGAATCAACAAAAACAATACTCATATCCACATCCAAAGGAAACCCATTACTAATAAAGGCGCGAACAGTAATTGCTTCCACGTTACTGGTATTTAGGTTAAAACTATATTTTACGGTATCCTGAAACATAAAATTGGTAACCGTTCCATGCAGAGGCAAATCAAGTTCTAAGTTTACGTTAAACTGACTGGTATCTGTTATAAAATTAGTATAAACCGGTCCCGCGGGATTTGATTGTGAGCTTACATTATAAATAACATTTTTAGGGAAGTTATTTATCAACGTATTGATATTACTGTTACCATTAGTTAAAGTAAAACTATTTGTTGCATTTTGGCCTATGGTTGCAGGCTCAGGAATTACCAATGGGTTCAACGGACTTGGTGGAACGCCTGTATAGTTAATAGGCATTACCGGTTGCCCCGGAGTATATCCCTCAAACGTATTAAAGTTAGCGTTAATCGGTAATCCGTATGAGTTAGTTAAAAAAACTTTTATAGATGGGTTTACAATGTGAATGATAGCGCCTCCCAAAATGCTGGTGCTATTTTGAAAAATGGTAACAGGCACCGTATCGGTATTAGGAGACAAAAACTGTTGCCCCAAATACCCAATAATACTGTTATAAGCTACGTTAGAAAAAGTTTCGGTAAAAGAAACCGCATCACCTACATTGGTTGGATTGGAAGACGGAGAAATTGTAATATTATAAAATACATTCAAGCTGTTGTGCGTTGTGCCCCTATCTGTCATATCAATAGTATAACCGTTCAAAGTATAGGTCTCGGTAATATTAACCGGACTTCCTGTATAGGTAACAGGAATACTTTGCGAAAAAGGAACGCCGCCCAAAGTTGCCGCGGGAATACTAATATTTATTACCGCGTTGTGCTCTATACCATAGTTAAGATTAATACCCAGAGTGGCCGTTTTGCAATTAAGCGTATTTATTTGAGTGCCGCCACCCGGCTGAAAGTTAATTAACGAAGAATCTTTGATTGTGTATGTATTACTTCCGGTTAATAAATTTAAAGCAACCACATCGGCAGCGGTTAAAGCATAACTTCCGTTTACAGGATTTTGAGCAGGCATAGGATTTGGAACAACGCTGGTAGCAGGTAAAGAAAACAGATTTCCTTTATATACCAGAATAAGAAATCCGGCAGAATCGGCTATTTGCCCATTTTTATTGGCTTTACTCATTATATCAGCCATTGTAAGCGATGAGTAAACCAATGCCCCCGCATATTGCGGATTAATAGAGCTATTACCCGATTTAGTTACATCAATCTTTTCTTTTACGCAAGATTGAAAACTTAAAATAACCGTAAGTAAGCCGACAAAAAAGAATGTGGTTTTAGAATAGTATTGTTTCATTCCGTATAATTTTAGTGTAAAAGTAATATAAGTCGTTATTCAACAAAATATTTATTTCACACATAAGTAGCGCATTTTGTCATTCCTATGAAAAACAAAAAACTGTTCCGCATAAAACGGTTTCATATTACCTAATCAAGGTAACATTTCCTTTCTTGAAGGATTTCTTGCCATCATTGCAGGTAAATGTAACGTAGTAGCCAAACACATCGGGGTTGCAAGACTTTCCGTTAAAAACACCATTCCAGCCTACGTTTATATCGTTGGTAGCAAAAACCTGCTCGCCCCATCGGTCATAAACCGTAAAATAAATATCGGTTACAAAAGCACTGCGCGCATACAGCACGTCATTTTTTCCGTCTCCGTTAGGCGTAAAAGTATTAGGTACAAATACCGTATTTTCATTACAGCTGGCATCAAGCACATATATAGTTACGCTGTTTAACCTAAACACACAACCGTTCGGGTCTATATAAACCGCGTTATACGTAGTAGTGTGATGCGGACTTGCCGTGGGAGTTAAACTACTATCGTTACTTAGGTTATAATCGGGAGACCAAACAATATAACCGCTGCTTAAAGAAGTGCTAAGCTGAGATGAGTTTCCATCAATAATCGTATCAGGGCTTGCATAAACCGTAAGCGCGGCAGATGAATAAACCGGAACCGTAATATTGGTATGAAGTGTAGAAATACATGTGTTTGTACCAACCACCTCGGTTAATGCAAGCGTATAATGTGTAGTTGCCGTTGGTGTGGCAATAGGGTCGTGTACATAAGCGCTATCCAAATTGTAGGAGGGAGTCCATGTATAGGATATACCTCCCGAAGCGTTTAATTGAATGGATTTACCACTACATACAAGGGCATTCTTTGAAATACTGATGGGTCCAAAACCCGAAAGATGAATAACGGTATCAACAGTGCTTGGACAATTATATTGATTGTTTACAACAAGCGTTACGGTATAGGTACCGGGCTTTGTATAAGAATGCGCTGGATTTTTAATGGTATCTGTCAGCGTATCGCCAAAATTCCAATGCCATGAGGTTATGTTCGCGTAGGAAGAATCTGTAAAGGTAACCGTATTGCCACAAGAGTTTACGCTATAACTAAACGCGGCAGTTGTTTGCGGATAAAGTTTTATGCTATCGGTAAGATTAAAATTACAGGTTCTTCCGGCACCATCTGTTTCAGTTATAGTTACCGTATAAATAGTGTTTGCCGTTGGTGTAGCAACAGGGTTTGCTATGTTTGCATTACTTAACGTTGAACCCGGTTGCCAGGTATAAGATAAACCTCCGCTGGCATGCAACTGTACACTCTTTCCGAAACAAAAAGCGGTATCGGGAAGTGCATTTACTGGATTAATAGTAAAATGCAAGGGTTGGCTAATACTATCATTGCAGCCATTATTGCCCATAGCTATAAGTGATGCCGTGTAAGTACCAGGAGAGTAATTAATGGTTCCCGGATTTATAACTATACTCGTTTGCCCGTTGCCATAATTCCAACTGTAAGTTAATGTACCGCCCGCAAACGTAGATGTGTTTTGAAGAACAGCGCTGTTTATACAAGAGTCATACACAACTGTAAAAGATGCCACCGGACTTGGAAGAACGGTTATGGTAATTATAACCGTATCAACACCGCTACAAGTGGCATTATAAGCTATCAACGAGGCTGTATAAGTACCCGCGGCAGTATATGTTTGCGTAGGGTTTGCAGAAGCACTGGTTTGTCCGCCGCCAAAATTCCAAAAAACAGACGTGGCGTTTATACTGGTATTGGTAAAATGTACAGTTAATGGCGCACAACCCGTATTATTGGCTGTATAGTTCGCGGTTACTAAAGGGTGGCTAAAATCTATTTTAAAGGTAGCATTATTACAACCATTAACAGCCCAAGCGCCATTTACAGAATCCTGAACAGAAGTTGGCCAAGCTCCGGGAGTCACGGGAAAATCGCTATGCCCTCCGCAACCGGTGCAAAGAGATTGATATACAATTCCCTTCTTATCATATCGACTGGTACCTCCATGACAATGTTCGGAACTATACTTGCCACCGTAATAGGTAGCATATAAAAGCGCATTACAGTTTTGAGATAATTGCATCAAATAAAAATTATACCCATCCGGATTGCTGCTTTGTATTGTTGGAGAAGTTAATGGCATATTAAGTGTTTTTAACCCTGTTTTGAAATTCCCTCCCCAGCCTGATATATAAACATTCTCGCAGCTATCAATTAAAAAAGCAGTGGGAGAAATATTTATTTGACCATTGCCATTACCTAAAATAGTAGAATAGATAATGCTTGAAAGATTATTATTAAGTTTTGCTACAAATTGTTTACTATTTGGGTTGCTGTATAGCGAACTTATTACAGGCATGTTTCCTAAGGATTGCCCATAGACATAAACATTCTGACTATTATCTAACTGAATAAAGAATGATTGATCATAAGCGTTAGTACCTATGTATGTCGCTGATAATAAACTATCCCCATTCTGACTTATCTTTGTAATATACCCATCACACATACCACCATTATAAGTAGGTTGATATACACCTAGTTTAGTTGGAAAATCATTACTTCTTGTACCCCCGGTTGTATAAACATGATTTTTATTATCAATTATAAGTCCATATCCTCCATCATTATCGCTTCCCCCAATAAAGGTACTCCATTGTAATAAAGACAAATTAGGGTTAAATTTAAACAAAACAGCATCCTGTTTACCTCCTAGAGTAGGATCAAATCCATTTTTAATTGGGAAATCAGAAGAGCGAGAACAACTGCTAATAACCGGATTCCCTACATTATCTAATTGTATTTCTCCCCGATATTGATCACCATAGTTATATTCCAATGTATCAGGCTTGTATTCACCACCGGTTGTTGTTGATGTATCTGCTAAATTATATGGAGCATTATTTGTATTAAGTCCATCATTATGACTTCCTCCTATAAACGTGCTGGCTAATAATTGATTTCCTCCCGCACTCAATTCTGCAACATATAAATCGGTTCCATAAAAAAAGAACGTACCGCTTCCGGCAAAAAAGACACTATCTCCCCCATTAAATGAATTATCGTAGGCACCCGAGGTAATAGGAAAATCACTTGAACCGGTTACACCATGCATATATAAATTATTATTCGCGTCAACAATCAAACTGGTAACCGTTTCACTATTAGAACCGCCCAGATAAGTTGAATAATGCAAAAAAGTACCCGTAGCATCGTATTTTGTAATCACAACATCTGGGCAATTATTAAGATAGGCATACCCATATATACCATTATAATTATTATACGTATTACCATTATAAACACTATCATAAGTATTTGTTAATGGGTAACCAATATCAAAAGCAATGCCTCCACTATATAAATTACCTTGTGGGTCATACGTTGCGCAAAACCCAAAGTTAGTAGCCGTAGAACCAGAAGAGGCAGCAAATACCAGTACAGGATCTATTACTAATTCGTAGTCTTTATTATATCCCCTTGGGAAAGAAAATGAAACCGTATTCTTTTTAAGTTTGAAACTGCAGGGGACTTCAACCTTAGTATCGTTAATAATCTGGTAAGCATAAGGTTCGTGTTCTACCAATTCATTTAAAATTGTTTTTATTATGAGTTGCCCTTTATGTAAAGATAGTTTAGGCGTATTATCATAATGCAATTGGATTTCTTCCGGGTTTCCGCCCGGTTTCACATAAAAGTTATACTTAACGCTATTATCCTGCCCCAGTATTTCGAGGTTTATATTCGCCCATAAATCTTTATACAAAAGCTTTTGATAGTTCTTTACATTACTTGCCCACTTACTTTTATCCTTACCTATAAAATAATTATTATAATCTTTATACGCGTTAGATGATTCTATAAGAGGCTTTGTGTGACTGTTTAAAAAAGAAACTTTAAATCCGGTTGTTTTTATTGCTCTAACAGGCTTTGCCTTTGGGTTATCATGTGTACTTCGTAAGGTTTCTTTATCATAAAAGGCGTATGTAAGACAATTTGATTCTACATACAAAGCTCCGCCATCCAGTTGAGCCCGGTAATGAATGAAATCCAGCCACTGATTCTTGTTCTCAGTAAAACGTATTAATGAACGGGATGATTGAGAGAATAACTGTAAGTATAAAACGCATGATAAAAAGAATAGTATATATCTATTACGCGATAACATGCTTGGTTTAATTACATAAAGATAGAATATTTATTCGCTTTTTAATAAGTTGGTTTTTGTGCTTATGTATTTGCTCATCGTTTTGTTTTCTTCTCGTTTCGCTGAGTGCCTCGCAATTCGTTTCGCTCGGCTATTGTATATTCAACTTACCTGCTTTAAGGGCTTTAATAAATTGAGCCCATGCTATAGGATTTAACAAGTTGTTTGGCGGATATTGCCCCGAGTAATACATTTTATTGTATTGTTGTTGCATGGCATAACGGTAATTTCCATAAGCATCCATACTTACGCCTTTTACTAATTCACGCATTTGTTCTGCTGCCATATTTTGTCGGGCACGGTCTAAATCGGTATTAGCCACATTTCGCTTTAAGAAAGCCGCTTTAAAATCTTCTTTATTGGGCCATGGATATACGGCTATTTCCTTTAAGGTAAACGTATCTCTGCGTATAATTTGCACAATAGAGTAATGCGTTGCTTTAAGCGTATCCGGCACCGTATACTCGGCATCTTTATAGCCTAAGTTTACAAACTCTATTACATCTCCGGGTTTAGCTATTAAAGTAAAAAAACCATCGTAATCTGTTACGGCACCATGATTGGTTTTTCCTACTACGATAGATGTAAAAGGAACTCCTTTCAAACTATCTCCCTCAACTACCACACCCGATAATTGAATCAATTTTTCTTCGGTCTTTATGGTTGATGTTTGCCCAAAAGACTGAAAACAAAATACTATCGCGACTAAAAAAAACGGCACAAACCCAATGCCTGTGCCGTTTTTAGTATAGGAGGTTTTATTAGTCAATCTGAATTTTTGATTTTGCTACTTCAGTACCCGATTTTACTTCTACCAAATACATACCCTTATCTAAACCTAAAGAACTTACATTTACTTGGTTATTTACAGCCCCCTCAGCAGAAACTGTTTTTACTTTTTGACCTAAGTAATTATATACACTTACTTCTACCGGATTGTTTGCCTGGTAATTTTTTAACCATACAGTAAAGTTACCATTATTTGGGTTAGGATATACTAACAAAGCAGGAGGGTTTAAAGCATTATACTCGATACCCGCGATATTATCACCAACAATAACATTATCAATATCTAAATACCAATCACTAGTAGCACTAGTAGCTCTGGCAACATCCATTCTTATTTTAATAGAAGTAATTCCAAAACCAGCCAAACTTCCGCAAGCAGAACAAGCGTAAGTATATGTGGTATATGTATTTAAAGGCGTAGGGTTAGTTGTGCTATTAATAGTCGCTACATTAGTCCATGAAGTTCCAATATAAGCATCAATAGAAATTTGGTCGCCCGAAACAAGCTGATAGCCTGTGTTTGGGTAACTTGCTTTATTTACAAAACGATAAGCAAGACTCATTTTGGTATTTGCATCAATTGGACTAATTGCAGGCATTATAAGCGTATCGGCTGTATGAGAACTGTTCATTTCAACAGAGCAAGCATTGTTTGGAGAATCTCCGTGAGGATGTAAATTTTCAATACCATAAACCTTAAAAGCAGAATTAGCGCCTGTAGTCCAACCTGATGGCAAAGCCCCTGTAGCAGGGCTGCCACTGGTGGTTATTTCGTCAAAGTTTTCATTTATTATTGGCGCCTGAGCCTTAAGCAAGCCGCTTATTAAAACTGATGATATGAATAATATTTTTTTCATTTGGTTTGGTTTGTTGGTTAATATGCCTGCAATTTACGTATTTTTTGTTGAGACATTTGTTAAAGTGAAAATTAAATTTAACAAAAAGCCGCCCCATTTTAAAAGAGAACAGCTCTTGTGTTTTATTTTATTATTGCCAAACCAGAAAGCACTAAACATAAGCCACGCCGTTTGTATTGCCATACAAATGGGTTCTATTAAAATTTAGTAGATTTGTTTTTAGCTAAAGGACAAAACCTAATCATATTTTGCAAAAGTTGCATGATAAGATGTAAAAAGGTAATCTTATAATATAGTTAAGCACAAAACGGCGACGCGCTCCGGTGGACAAGTCGACCTTGTAATTAAATGACAGACATGGACTTTTATCTCTTAAATAATAAAAAGGCGACCATATTAATTGGGACATTATTGTTTATAATTTCTATTTTAATTTCATTTCCAATTGGAATGGAAGTTAATTTACTCTCTGACTTTACAGTATTTTGGCAAGCAGGAAGAAATTACATTGACAACTTACCTTTGTACTCAAACATTGGTGGCGCACGAAGATACATCTACCCTCCTTTTGCCTCGATGTGCTTTCAGTTATTTGCAGTATTAAGTTTACACCAAGCGGCTATATTTTTTAGTATATGTAATTGCTTGTTTTGGGTAATGACAATTGATTACGCACGCAAAATTTTGCTTTTAACTTCTGCGACAGTTAAACAAGTGAATTATTCTTTATTAATTGGCTTTTTATTATCCTTCAGATATTTCTTGTATCACTTAAGTTTCGTTCAAATGAATTCTCTTGTTCTCTTATTAACTCTTTCGGGTATTTACTACTTCCTGACAAAAAAGAACAATTTAGCCATACTACTTTTAGTAATCGCAACCTTTATAAAAACAATTCCTATACTCATTCTTATTTGGGTTTTAAGTAAAAGCAATTACAAAAACTATTTGCGGACGACCATCTATTTTGTCTTATGTATTTTACTTCCAATTTTATTTAGGGGTGTTCATCAAGGCATAAACGACTTACATGACTATTACACAACATTTCTTCAGCCCTTTAAAGACGGACGAATAGAACCTGAGTTACAAAACTATGGTTTAGCAGCAGCATTATTTAAAATGTTTTCTTACACGCCCGACGGAGACAAGTATCAATACATAATTTCGACTTTAGACTCGTCAGTAATTATGTTAATATATAAATGCATTATAATTTTCTCTTTCCTGTCTTTTCTTTTGTTACTTATCTATTCAAGGTTTGTAAATAAAACTATTTCCCTACTCGAAATTGGTTTTACCTTAATGTTCACACACTTACTTTCAGGAATAACTTGGGAATATCATCTTGTAACATTATTCTTTGTAATACCACTCCTCTTTCTAAATTTTCTAAATACTTCGCCGACGTACAAATGGTTGTATTACATTTTAGGTGTTTTTTTAATCTTCAATTCTATAATTGGCGCGGACACAGTAGGGTTCTATCTTTATTACAAAAGTTGCGGCTATAGTTTACTTACTTGGATGCTACTTTTCTTAGAGTTTTATTTCCTTTTCATTTATTTATTCGCTAAAAATGACAAAATGAAATTACAAATACTTAATGTTGACCCCAAAATGACAAGCGACCATCAGTAGCATTTATACAGTATTGCGAAGTGTTAGTAGCCGTTTCTACATCTAACACACGGCAATACACAAAATGGCTGACTTGTAAATTAAAAACATTTCGTATCTTTAAATTCAGTTCCCACAGTTGGGACATTATGGTTTCAAAACCGTAATGTATTTGTCGCAGGAACGTTATACAATGGCAGAACACTAAAAAAATTAACGACCTAACATTAAATTGACCTTATGAAAAAAATACAAATAATTGCTTGGACAATATTTATAATTGGACTTATCTTTCGGGTTCTTCATTATCCTGGGACATTTGTTATTCCCGTTCTTGGGACACTACTACTTATAATTTACAGCTTAATTTATTTGGTTAAAAATGCAAAGACAAACTTACCAAATTCGTTTCTTCACTTGTCTTATTCTCTTTTGACAACTTATATTTTGTTTAGACTTCAATTTTGGTCTTGTGGACCAATGATTTTCGGGTATAGCTTATTTTTTATAATTGTAATACTTGTGACAATTACTTGTTTTATACTTCATTTTACTAACCATACAAAATTCAAACTACCTCAAATATTTCTTATTGGGTATTTCATGTTTTTCTTCACTTTGTCATTTATTCATTCAGACAGAATTTATTACTTTATTAATCTAAATTCGGTATTAAATGCAGAATCAAGAACTACAAACTATTATTCTTGGGACAAATACAGTTGGTTTCTTTATATAGCAGACAAACAAGACGAAGCAATTGAAGCCAATCAAAATGCACAAAAAGCAGCAGAAGAATACTTGAAAATTACTCAAGACCAAGAAGCCATTCAATATTTGACATTAATAAAACAACACGGACAACAAATACAAAACAAAAATTGGACAACGTACCCATAGACAAAAGAGCCACAGCAGTTAGCAACGGCTTGCTCGGCAGTTGGGCAAAGCGGTAAAAGAATAAACTGCTTAATAACTAAGCAGCTTCTTTAACTTCTCTTTAAACCTTTCTTTAGGTAAAAAATTATGTTCCAAGTCGGCGTTCATAGGCACCGGGGTATCCAAACTACCCTCACGCATAACGGGTGCATCCAAGTGTTCAAAGCAGTTTTCGGTAATAAGGGCGGCTATCTCCCCTCCTATTCCACCTGTTAAAGTATCTTCATGCAGCACAATAACTCTGCCTGTTTTTTTAACTGAGGTATAAATAGCTTCGGTATCCAGCGGGGCTAAGGTTCTTAAATCAATCAGGTCGGCAGCTATTTCAGGGTTTTCAGCTAAAACTTCTAAAGCCCAATGCACACCCAAGCCATAGCTAACAATGGTTAAATCATTCCCTTCTTTTACCAAACGGGCTTTACCAAAAGGTATGGTGTAATACTCATCAGCTATATCTTCGGTTATACTTCTGTATAAACCCTTATGCTCAAAAAACATAACAGGGTTAGGGTCTTCAAAGGCGGTAAGTAATAAGCCTTTTGCATCGCCTGGAAAAGCAGGATAAGCAATTTTTAACCCCGGAGTTTTAAAGAACCAAGCCTCATTACTCTGACTGTGAAAAGGCCCCGCAGCCACACCGGCACCTGTTGGCATACGCACTACCACATCTGCACACTGCCCCCAACGGTAATGCGATTTTGCCAGGTTGTTTACAATCTGCGTCATGCCCTCTGTAACAAAATCGGCAAACTGCATTTCTACCATAGCTTTCATGCTGTTGATAGATAACCCAAAGCCCGTACCCAAAATAGCTGATTCGCACAAAGGCGTATTACGTACCCTGTCTTTACCAAACTCTTCTACAAAACCATCGGTTATTTTAAACACACCACCGTACTCGGCAATGTCCTGTCCCATTAACACCAGATTTTTATGCTTGCGCATAGCCAAACGCATACCATCAGAAACCGCATCTATCAATCGTTTAGATGATGTATGTCCTTGCGGTTTTGTTTCGTTCAACACAAAAGGAGCGTACATCTCTTTCAATTCTTTAGCCGTATTAACTTCGGGCATAGGCTCCGCAAAGGTTTGCTCCAAGCCGGCATCAATATCATGCTTTATTCCATTACGGATTTCTTCTATCAACTCTTCGGTAAGAACACCTTCATCTAATAAGAAGTGTTCAAAATTATTTACCGGGTCTTTCTTGCCCCACACTTCAAACAATTCTTTCGGAACATATTTAGTTCCTGATGCTTCCTCATGTCCGCGCATTCGGAAGGTGATGCACTCTAATAAAACCGGACGAGGGTTCTCTCTGATGTCTTCTGCAATTTTCTTTACCGTTTCATAAACTTTCAACACATTATTTCCATCTACCTGCACACCTTCTATTCCGTAACCAATGGCTTTATCTATAAACTGTTTGCATTTAAACTGCTCATTACTTGGAGTTGATAAGCCATATCCGTTATTCTCAATAATAAATATAACCGGCAAATTCCAAACAGCGGCTACGTTAATACTCTCATGAAAATCTCCTTCAGATGAACCACCATCACCGCTAAAAACAGCCACCGCTTTTTTATCTTTACGTAATTTATTTGCCAATGCAATACCATCTGCCACACCCATTTGCGGACCAAGATGCGATATCATACCCACAATTTTATACTCCTGCGTACCAAAGTGAAAACTCCTGTCTCGCCCGCTGGTAAAGCCACTCAGCTTACCCGTAAACTGAGAAAACAAACGATGCAAAGGAATACCACGTGTGGTAAACACACCTAAGTTACGGTGCATAGGTAAAATATATTCGTCCTGCTCAAAAGCCGTTGCTACACCCACCGAAATAGCTTCCTGACCAATGCCGCTAAACCATTTCGCAATACGTCCCTGACGAAGTAGAATCAACATCTTCTCTTCTATCAGGCGGGGTTTTAATATGTTTTTATAAAGGGTTAGTAGCGTATCGTCTTTATGTTTTTTGCGTTCGTAACGAACAGCCGTTTCAGCGGTTATCATGTGGATTAATTTATCTTTGCGAAATTAGGTAATTCTTCTTAAGAAGATATTTCTTACTTTTCTTTAACATATAAATCTACAAAGGTGGTATGGATAGGATATAGTTTATAGTTAGGCGGCACAAGATTTTTAGGTAAGTCTTTTCGAATCATAAAATAGTTTTGTTGGTTTGTACCCGCATCAAGCGTTATATAAAAGTTCCTTGAAAAATATTCAGATAAGCCCCATTCGTATGAAATGGCAGATGGAATACTGATAACTTCCCCGTAAGGTACAATCTTTCCAATAGCATATATATCGGGCAGCATTTCCTCATCGCGTTTGGTTTTTCCAATTTGCAAAACCGTAAATAATAAGGAACCCACTAAAACAATAATAGAAATTATTTTAAATATATTGAATGATTTTCCCGTTACATTTATTTTATCGGTTAAAAAAGAAATACGGTTAGAAAGGAAACAAGCAACCGATAATGCAAAAACCGGGAACGCGGTAACCATATAAAAGCCTCGTTGTTCGAGTGTAACCGCCAAAGGAAGTGTACCGGATAAGCCAATCAGTAAAAACCAAAACGAGGTTTGGTTAAGCTCTTTTTTAGCGGCATTTGCTGTATTCATTTTCCAGCTTAACAATACTATAAGTCCCATTATAAGAAACATAGGAATGAGTTCGGTAAATAACCTCACTACTATTTCAAGGTGATAATCTGTAGTATCATTTACGGTTGTTTGAAATGTTTTGCCAAGTCTGTTTTGTAAATACTCTTTTAAAGCATCGTATACATGATGATTGAAAAGGATTAACAAACCATAAATAAGCGCCGGTATTCCGATTAAAACAACTGAGTATATAATATTTTGTTTGAAAGATATTTTTCTGCTTACCAGCCAATAAAAGAATACTGCGGTAACAGGGAAGACGCCTTGTATTCCTTTAGTCAGACTTGAAAGAAAAATAAAAACACCTCCTAAAATAAGGTAGATTAGATTACCTTGTTTAAGAAAACAAAACTGATACAAGTAATATACAGCAATAGTTGCGAATAATGCCATTACTGTTTCTTCAACATGATTGGAGTATGCCCAGAAACAAACAGGAACGCTTATCCAAAGCAGAATTGGAAACCAGCCTTGTTGTACCATATTAGGGTTATTACGCAGCATTACTTTTTTCCATATTTTATTAATAAAGAAAGCAGTAAGTAACATGCAGGTAAAACAAAAAATACGCTCGGTGTACATACCCGTCCCGAATATTTTAAAGAAGATAGCCAGTAAACCAAAGTACAGAGGGGGTTGTTCTCTGAATACAGGCCATACTTTATTAAAATGCGGATCCCAAAAGGTACCCAAACCTTCGGCTAAGTTTTTTGAAACGCTTATATAAAGTACTCCGTCATTGAAAATACCGTCCTGAACAAGTTGAGAGATTACAAGCAGCAATATAAAGGAAAGCGTTAGCAGCCAAAAAGGAAATGATTTGAGGGAAAGTATGTTTTTCATACTATAGAAGTTAACAGGTTACTTAATAGTACTCCCGTTATTCACATCAGGCTTTACAGGAGATACCAAACTCAATTCTCCTTTGGCATTTTCCGTCATCAGTATCATACCCTGACTTTCAATACCTTTTATTTTGCGGGGAGCAAGGTTTACTAAGATGCTTACTTGTTTGTTCAGCATTTCTTCGGGGGTATAATACAGGGCAATACCACTTACTACAGTACGCACATCAATACCCGTATCTATCTTTAGTTTTAAAAGCTTATCGGCACCTTTTACTTTTTCGGCTTCTAACACAGTACCAATGCGTATATCCATTTTACCGAAATCATCAAAGGTAATTTCAGGCTTTTGAGCTTCTACCGGCTTTACACTACTTTGTTTATTCGCTTCTTTAGAATCGTGAAGCTTTTTAACCTGCGCTTCAATCTCGGCATCTTCTACTTTTGAGAATAGCAATTCTTCTTTATTTATTTTATGCCCGGGGTGCATATTAGTAGTTTGTTTTGCCCCGTTCCATTTTATGGGATTAATGTTTAGGATAGTAAACAGTTTATTGGATGTAAATGGTAAGAACGGTTCACAAAGAATAGCAAGGTTACAGGTAATTTGCAGAGAGATGTTCATAATGGTTTTTACACGCTTCTCATCTGTTTTAATCAGTTTCCAGGGCTCGGTATCGGCAAGGTATTTGTTGCCTATGCGTGCCAGATTCATTAACTCTCCCAAAGCTTCGCGGAAACGGAATTGCTCTAAAGATGCCGCAATCTTATCAGGGGCTTTGGTAATTTCTTCCAGTATCAGCAGGTCTTCCTTGCTGTATTCAACTGCATCTGGTACATGCCCATCGTAATACTTATGGGTAAGCACCAAGGTACGGTTCACGAAATTGCCCAGTATGGCAACCAACTCATTATTATTCTTTGCCTGAAAGTCTTTCCAGGTAAAATCATTGTCTTTGGTTTCGGGGGCATTGGCACAAAGGGTGTAACGCAACACATCCTGTTTGTCTTTAAACTCCAGCAAATACTCGTGCAACCAAACCGCCCAATTGCGTGAGGTAGAAATTTTATCTCCTTCTAAATTCAGAAACTCATTAGCAGGTACATTATCGGGCAATACAAACTCCCCATGCTCCATTAGCACAGCCGGAAAGATGATGCAATGAAACACTATATTATCTTTCCCTATAAAATGTATTAAACGACTTTCTTTATCCTTCCAATACTTCTCCCACTCATTCGGAATTAAATCTTTAGTGGCAGAGATATACCCAATAGGCGCATCAAACCAAACATACAGCACTTTACCCTCGGCATCTTTCACAGGCACAGGCACACCCCAATCCAAATCACGCGTCATAGCGCGGGGTTGCAAACCATCTCCGCTATCTAACCAGCTTTTGCATTGCCCGTAAACGTTAGGTTTCCAGTCTTTATGCTGCTCTATGTAGGCTTTTATTTTAGGAGAAAGTTTATCCAAAGGCAAAAACCAATTCTTGGTTTGCCTAAGTACAGGTCTTGAACCCGATAGCATAGAATGCGGATTAATTAACTCCGTAGGAGACAGCGATGTACCGCATTTCTCGCACTGGTCGCCATACGCATTTTCGTTTCCGCATTTCGGACAAGTGCCTACTATGTATCGGTCGGCCAAAAACTGCTTAGCTTCTTCATCATAATATTGGTCGGTTACCTGCTCGGTAAAAACACCCTTATCATATAGTTTTTTAAATATATCGGAAGCAGTTTGGTGATGCGTTTTGCTGGAAGTGCGCGAGTATATATCAAAAGAAATGCCGAACTCCTTAAACGCATCGCCCATTATTTTGTGGTACTTATCTACCACCTGTTGCGGGCTTATGCCCTCGTTCTTTGCCTTAATGGTAATGGGTACGCCATGCTCATCGCTGCCGCAAATAAACTTCACATCCTTCCCGCTGCTACGCAGGTAGCGCACGTATATATCGGCCGGAAGGTAACAGCCCGCCAAATGCCCTATATGCACAGGCCCGTTGGCATAAGGCAGTGCGGCGGTAACTAAGGTTCTTTTAAAGCTCATAAACAGGGTGCAAATTTAGCATTTAGATTTGAGAGTTTATCTCCTATCTTATTTGGGCGTTCCGCTTGATTTAGTTCAATCGTTTCAGTGTTTAATCTGGAGATTGCCGTCCATAGAGTAACCCAATATTATATACCAGAGATACACAGTATGATGGCAGTTTAGGAATTCCAGTTACTTTTACAGACTTATAATTATATGGATCTTGTTGATATCCATATTCCCAGCCACTTATTTGATAGGGTATATAAGAGAATTTTACTTCAAAAGAATTTAGGAAATAAGCATTTGTTTTATGTATAGGTATAAAAATACCTTTTAATGCAAGGCTAAATGCCCAAGAGTTGTAATCTAATTTTAAATCTTTGCCAACTTGTGACGATTGAAGTGTGTAATTAGGAGGTTTAATATTTCCAAAGTCTCCGAAAGAAAACGTGCCAATATGAAAATCAATAAACGAGCGGAAATGTGGTTTTCTAAAAATACTCCTGCCTACATATATACTTGTGAACCAATATGGAAAACCTTCAGTAATAAAAATACCAAATTCATATTTTTTAGATATTAGGTTTAAATTACAACCATAGCTAAATATGTTGGGGTTCATTATGGTATTATAATTTGTTTTTGTCCACGCATTAAATTGAGAAAGATTCACGAAATCTTTCTCAACAACAATGGCTATGTTTATCCCATAAACAGGATGTTTAATTCTATTATCTAAACTATCTTTCAATTTTACCTGTTTGTTTTTAGACTGAGTAAGCATTGCCTCTAATGCCGATGTTGTGTCTGTCTGCCCCCACAAAGTATAACTAACCAATAATAGTATAATAGTGTATCTCATTTCCCCTCAAATATACAAAACATCCCGTCCCTATAATATAATGGAAAAAGACCTGTTTGGAGTTTTTTTAAGCCTGCTTGCCCGCTCCCCCGCAGGCGCAGGATTTGCAAACCCCGGGCCTGCGGGAAGCCCAAAGTTTTTCTTTACACATTAAGTTTTATAAACCGGTGAATGGCGATATCAGCGTTATCCTGGAATGTATTGTTCTTCAAATCAGCGAAAAAAGTGCTTTGGTCAACCACTTCGCCTGTTAACTTTCCTTCTTTACTTGCATAAAAAACGCCACTTTTATATCGCTCATCCGAAATGCCGTCTACAAAGCGCTTTGCACCTACTTCCAGCTTATGCACCATTCCTAACAATGGCATTACAACAGGCATCATAAAATATTTCAACATAAATTTCATTGCCGGGGGCAAATTATCCGGCGCGTTAGTTCCGCCTGTGTTCCCGGGACTCATAACAACAAATTTGAGATCAGGATATTTTCTTGCCATTGAAAGCATCCACATAGTTGCCGCATATTTAACGTATCCATACGCTTGCATTGGCTCAAACTTATTACCAAAATAAGATCCGTCAAGAACACCAGCAAATTCATCTACAGAAGAGGTCTTCATGGAAACCGGCTTCATTCCAATCATCTTTACTCCCGGTATAGCTTCCGCGCTTGCTAATAGTATTGTTTTTTTTAACTTATCATGTTTTATTAATTCCTCCACTAAAATTACATGACCTAAAATATTCGTAGCGGCTAATTCATTCATACCGGAAGGCGTAATTTTCCCTGCCGTTTTCCCAACCATTCCACCTGCATTTAAAATTATGGCGTCAATAGGTTCCTTTATTTTTTCTACCGCTTTTCTTACCGAATTCGCATCCGAAACATCACCAATAACAATTTCAAAGATCTTTTTCCCCGTTTGCTCCTCAAGATCTTTTTTTGCTACCTCGGCTTTCGCTTGATTTCTGCAAAAAAGAATTACCTTTTTTGTTTCTTTTTTCAAGGCTAACTGTCGGGCAACCTCTTTCCCAAGCCCGATATTTGCTCCTGTTATTAATATACTTTCGTTCATTTTTTCCGTTTTTTTAATTATTGTTTTATGAATACAAACTCACCAAGATGATGAGCCTGATGATTAGCCGAGCTAATCAATATGTTTAACTCATCTTAATATTATTTATTACCATTTTAGAATATTTCTAATATCGTACTGTTTAACTAAAAAGAACCTGAATTTTATTTGTCGCTGCACACATTAAATTACTTTGAGTTTGCAATATTACGAACTTCGTAATAAATAAACAATTTTTTTTTACCTACACTTTTGTAGTTATTGAAGAGGTCAATAAATTTAAATGGTTAATCAAAACAGACTGTTCTTTTTCATTGAGTTGCGATAAGATTTTTTCAACCATCGTTTTTCGTTTAGTTAGAGCTGTTTTATAGGCTGCTTTTCCATTTAAAGTTAAAGAAACATTAATTACCCTTCTGTCTTCGGCAGAATGGTCGCGTGTAAGATATTTTCTCTCAACTAATTTATCTACAATAGTGGTTAGGGTGCTCATCGGGGCTTCAATATTTTCAGAAATGTCGCTCATTTTTACATTTTCATGTTGTCCAACATAAATGATAATAATTAACTCTTTTTCACTAAGACCACCACAAAGTTTACCACAATCATCCGACTCGTTTTTTAAAGCCCTGAACAAGTTAAACAATGATTCCGCTAAAAACTCTTTATTATCTTTTTTCACTTTCATATTAAAATAATACAGCTTTTGAATAGTACGAAACTATAACTACGCAAATATATGAAGATTCCCTAAGCCTGCTGCGTTAGGATTGCGTAGGAAATCCTTTTGTAATCAAAAGTGTAACGTAAAGCCCGCCGTTGAAATGCTTTTTCAGCATTCAGCGAAGCCAAAATATACAACTAAGACAATGAGTTAAATCAACGAAACGCCCCAATAAACAAAAGTCTAACCTAAACCATAAATGGCACCATACTTAGTGGCGGCATAACGCATAAAGTGGGCAAAGTTTAATTTTTCGCCGGTAACTTGTATGCACAACTCTTGCGCGGTATAAAACTTGCCGTGTTTGTGTATTTTTTCTCGCAGCCAGTTTAGCAGGTTATGGGTGTTTCCGTTTTCAATTTCGGTAAGTAGGTTAGGCATTTCTTTTGTAGCCTGATGGAAGAACTGCGCCGCATAAAAACTGCCTAAAGAATAGGTTGGGAAATAGCCAAAGGAACCATGACTCCAATGCACATCCTGCAACACGCCCTGCGCATCGTTGGGCACATCAATATTGAGATACTCTTTATACTTGGCATTCCAATAATCGGGCAGGTCGTTTACTTTTAGTTTGTCTTCAAAAATTTGTTTCTCAATTTCATACCGTATCATTACATGGAAATGATAGGTAAGCTCATCGGCACTGGTACGAATTAAGGAAGGCTCTACCCTATTCATCCCTTTATAAAAATCAAGAGCAGAAACGTTTTTCATTTGTTCGGGGAAATGGGTTTGCACCAAACTAAAATTATGCTTCCAATAAGCCAGGCTCCTGCCTACATTGTTTTCCCATAAGCGCGATTGCGACTCGTGTATGCCTAATGAAATAGCCTCGCCCAAAGGCATGCCGTATTGCTCGGCAGGAAGTCCTTGTTCATAAAGCGCATGTCCGCCTTCGTGTATGCAGCTCCAAATCATCTCGCTAAAATCGTTCTCGTTTATGCGGGTAGTTACGCGCACATCATTCTGACTAAAAGACGTTGTAAAAGGGTGCGATGAAATATCCTGACGGCCACGGTTAAAATCGAAGCCCATTTGCTTAAGCAACTCAATACCAAAATGCCATTGGGTATCTCTATCAAAGTGCTGGAAGAAAAATTTATTATCTACCTGTTTTGCATGTTGTACCTTCTTTACAAAAGGAACAAGTTCTTTACGCACATCAGTAAACAACACATCCAGTTCAGCTACAGTAGCGTTTTTTTCGTGCAGGTTTAAAAGGGCGTTATAAGGATGTCCATCATAGCCCAACAACTCACACTCCTGCTTTTTAATGGCTATCAGTTTCTCTAAATAAGGGGCAAATAGCTTGAAGTTATTCTCTTTACGGGCTTGCTGCCATGCGTTAAAAGCATCACTAACCGCACGACTCATATTCTCTACAAACTCGGTAGAGTATTTTTTCTGACGGTTAAAGTCTTCTTCTATCTGGGCTACATTCTTTTTCTCGGCTTCGCTTAATTGCGCATTATTCTTTAACCCGTGCAAAAGCGTTTCGGTTTTGTCTCCTGTAAATAACTCATGCGTAATACCCGATAAGGTAGATAACTGACTTGCCTTAAAGCCAGCCGCACCTGGTGGCATATAGGTTTCCTGATCCCAGCCAAGTGTGGCGGCAGCGTAATTTACATCAGCAATACGCTGCATGTGGTTTTGTAGTTCTTTGTAGCTCATGCGCTAAAATTACATACAAAATTTGTACCTTGTTTTTTCATTGCTGTAAAACTCAGGTGATATTAGCAGATATTCACTTCCCGCTCTAAAACAACGTCAAAGGTATCTTTAACGGTATCTAAAATTTGTTGAGAGAGTTTATAGATTTCTTCTCCTTTTGCCGAACCGTAGTTAACCAACACCAACGCCTGGTTTACATGCACACCGGCATCGCCAACACGCTTGCCTTTAAAGCCACAATATTCTATAAGCCAACCGGCAGCCAGTTTATAATTGCCGTTATCTAAAGTGTAAGCAATCATGTTTGGAAATTGCCGCTTTAACTCATCATGCTTTTGTTTGCTTACTTCCGGGTTTTTAAAGAAACTTCCGGCATTGCCAATCTTAGCAGGGTCGGGCAGTTTAGAGCTTCTGATGTTTATAACCGCATCGCTAATAGTTCTAATACTTGGCTCAACCCCCATTGCTTTTAGCTCTTGCTCAATAGCCCCATAAGATGTATTAAATACGGGCTTTTTGTTCAGTTTAAAAACAACAGCCGTAATTAAGTATTTGTTTTTATAGATGTGTTTAAACACACTTTCTCTGTAGCCAAACCGGCACTCGGCATTGGTGAAAATACGCTCCTCCCCTGTTTGTAAATCTATGACTTGCACCTCATCGCAAACATCTTTTATCTCTACCCCATAGGCGCCAATGTTTTGCATAGGACTTGCGCCCACACAACCCGGTATAAGCGACAGGTTTTCTACACCGCCATAGTTATTAGCCACACACCACAGCACAAAGCCGTGCCAGTTTTCTCCGGCAGCAACCTTTAGCCAAACATGGTTTTCATCTTGCTTGATAAGCTCCATGCCCTTCAGGTTATTTTTAATAACCAGACCCGCATAGTTTTTGGTAAAAAGCAAATTGCTGCCTCCGCCTAAAATAAGCAAAGGATTGTTTTTATATACTGCGTTTTGCTGCAACTCTTTAAACTCAGCGACGGAATTTATCTCCGTAAAATATCGCGCGGATATATCTATACCAAAAGTGTGGTGTTTTTTAAGAGAATAATCAGAAAGAATTTGCATGGAACAAATAACGGAAATAATACAAATCTATCCTAAAAGGGTTACACGGTTATAAATTTCATCTATACTCGCATAGGTTTCCTTCTTTTTATGGCGAAAGAAAAACATAGAAAAAAACAAATAATTTGTCTTAATTTCGCAACTTATGAGTTCAAACAAGGGTCTTATACAACTTACTTACGCTGCTAACGGTATTGCCAATTTGCACATGCAGGATGCCAAACACAAAAATGGCTTTACCACCCCTTTTGTAGAAGAACTTGTGCATTATTTACAGCTTTTAAAGTTTAACGAAGATTATAAGGTACTGCTTATAACGGGTTTGCCCGATGTGTTTTGTTCGGGTGCCGACTTGGATACACTTATAAAACTCTGCAAAAAGGAAATTAAACCCGTTGATATTGTTCTTTCTAAAATGCTGCTGGATATTCCGGTTCCGGTAATTGCCGCTATGGAAGGGCATGCTATTGGCGGCGGATTGGCTTTAGGAGTTTGTGCCGATATTGCGCTTCTTGCCGAAGAAAGCAGGTATGGTTGTTCTTTTATGAACATGGGTTTTACTCCCGGGATGGGCATTACCAAACTGATGGAGCATTATATGAGTCCGGCGGTTGCACAGGAGATGCAATACACCGGCAATTTTTATTTAGGAAAGAGCCTGATAGGTAAAACAAACTTTAATTACATCCTACCCAAAGCAGAAGTACTGGAAAAAGCGCAATCGCTTGCCGAAGCAATGGCAGAAAAACCAAGAAAAGCTCTCTCGGTTTTAAAGCGTTACCAAAGCATGGAACGTAGAAAGATGTTTGAAGAGACTTTCAGCATAGAAACCATGATGCACGAATTAACTTTTAACGAAGAAGAAATATTAAAAACCATACAGGATAATTATGTCAGATAATAAAGAACCGCGTGTAGTATTAGTTACAGGAGGCAGTAAAGGAATAGGCAAAGAAATTGCGTTGAAGTTTGCCGAGCATGGCGATACCGTTGTTATTACTTACGGATGGGGCAGTGTAGAGGAAGAAGATATTATTAAAGATTTTACCGAGCGTGGTTTGCCTGCTCCTTTCTTAAAGCAGGCGGATGTGATTAATAATGAGGACACTATTGATTTACTTACCGAGATAAAGAACCGTTATGGGCGTTTGGATGTGTTTATCTCTAACGTGTCGTTTACCACGTTGGTAAAAAACATGGATGATTATAACGAAGCCTACTTACTAAAGAGCATCGAGTACAGCACCTGGCCTATGATAGAATATACCCGCCAGATGAAAAACGTGTTAGGTGCTTATCCTAAATATGTGCTGGGGTTATCTTCTCACGGTCCGGATAGGTTTCATACCAATTATGATTTTGCGGCAGCTACCAAATCATTAAGTGAAGTATTGGTAAAATACCTTACTTATCATTTTTATGATGATAACGTTATCTTTAACATACTGCGTACCCGTCCTGTAATTACAGATTCTTTGTTATCTACCTTTGGTAACGACTGGAAAGATTTTATTAAGAAGTATGACATACCCGGCACACACATAGAATTAGAAGAAGTTGCCAAAACAGCTTATATGATGTGCAGCGGATTGATGGACGGCATACGCGGACAAACTATTAATGCCGACCGCGGTTATGATTTCTCTGAAGGTTTACAGCGTATGTATGAAGACCGAGTAGAGTTGGGTCTTTAGTTAGGGAGTTTGCTGAATAGTGTAATTTAATTTCTTGTAACAGGATAAAGAATGAATAAGTTACAGAAAGCATATTACCTACAGGAAGATGTAGTTGCGATAGCGCGCGATTTATTAGGCAAAAAACTTTGTACTAATATAAACGGAGTTTACACGGCAGGTATCATTACCGAAACAGAAGCCTATGCCGGTGCGAATGATAAGGCGTCTCACGCCTTTGGTAACAAGCGTACCCCACGTAATGAGGTTATGTATCACCAAGGTGGCACGGGTTATGTTTACTTATGTTATGGGTTACATCATTTATTTAATGTAGTTACGAATGTGAGAGGTATTCCACATGCGGTATTAATACGCTCCATTAAACCGGTTGACGGAATTGAACACATTTTAAAAAGAAGGAAACATACAAAGCTTGCCAAAAACACATCAGGCGGACCAGGCACAGTATCTCAGGCACTGGGCATCAGTACCAAACTTAACGGGGTTGATTTAACCAAAACTATTATTTGGATTGAAGATGCGGGAATAACCTTTACCAAAAAACAAATAACAAGTACGCCTCGCATTGGTGTAGATTATGCGGGAGAAGATGCTAAACTTCCTTATCGGTTTTTAGTAACAGATTTTGCAGAGAAATAACAAGACTAATTCCTAATAATTACCCAATTTACCCATATTTAATCCGCCATAAACTCGGCAAGATTTCTTAAACGCTCGCTTATTTCGGGTTCATTTAATTTAGCGGAAAGAATGTTCATGCCTTGTTTAGCGAGTTCATCTTTAGTAAGATGTGAGTTATACAGGATTTGTTTTAATGTACCAATAGGCTCCTGCTTACAGGATTTCATACTACCGAATACTTTGGCGAGAGAAGTTTGTACCTCATCCGCTTTAACCACTTCATCCGCAATACCCCATTGAAGCGCTATGTCGCTCGGATACTTTTGTCCGGTAAATACCATCTTTTTTATTTGTTGCGGAGATAGCCTGTTTAGCAACGCGGGTAATATCATTCCGGGTATTAAACCTAATAAGCCTTCGGGAAGAGAGAAGGTGCTTGTTTGGGTAGCCAATACATAATCGCAGGCGCAAACAATGCCCATACCTCCACCCGACGCAACACCTGATACTACCGCGACAGAAATAAAAGAACCCGTCTGTAGTTTTTTAAGGAAATCAGCATAGCCTTGCATATCATTCAGGTAATTGCCGGTAGTGTTTTGCGTAACCCACTTTAAATCCAAACCATTGCAAAAAACGGTATCACTTCCTTTTAGCAGCAAGAAGCGTGTATTTTCTTTTTCGGCAAGGAGAAGCTGTTGGGTTAAATCTTTTATAGACTGCGGATTTAAAAACGGAGGGATGCTTATTTCTTTCTGTATCATCTTTATCAGGCTTAAAAATATAAATTATTTACCGGTTAACAGGTATAATGAAAGTAAATAGTCGGCTATTCGTTTAATCGTAACCATTACTCTCTTATCAACGGCTCTCTTTTAATAAGATTTGTTTTATAAACAGTGTATTTATTAATTTTACGTAGTTTTGAAATATTAAATAGCAATCTCATTATACGATGATTAAAACATTATACAGTTCTTTTGTCTTTATCTGCCTTTTGTTTTCCTATAGCTATGCTCAGGAGACCGCTGTTAAGGAAAAAAAACTAAGCGTTAACGAAGAAACTCAGATGGAAAAAGCTCAGTATTTATTTGAGCAGAAGAACTACCGCTTGGCAATGCCCATCTTCGAGAAAATATTAGGAAAACACCCCGGCGATACCCGTATAAAATATTTTACCGCGCTTTGCTATGCTTCACGCCCCGATAAGCATCCGCTTATGCTGCAATATTTGACCGATGTATACGCGGCAAACAAAAAAGCCGATAAGATAGAATATGAGCTTGCCAGAGCTTATCTCTTTAACTACAAGTTTGATGAGGCTTCTGACTATTTAAGTAAGTACGCCTCTAAAGCTAAAAAATCGGATAACAAACAACAAGCGGAAATAACCCAACTAAGCGGCTATATTAAAAACGCGAAAGCTTTGGCGGCTAATCCGTTAAACGTAAAGATAACTAATCTGGGTAATGTGGTAAATACCGCTGCATCTGAGTGTTCGCCTTATACAGATTTGAATGATACCTTGCTTGTTTATACATACAGAGGCGAATTTAGCACGGGCGGTTTACAAAACGCTTATAACGAACCCGATAAAAACGGGGTTTTTTACGAAGATGTTTTTACAAGCACAAAGGTAAATGATGTTTGGACTACTCCGCATGGCATTACCACCGTAAATAGTGTGAATAATGATGAAGCCCTTTCTATATCGTATGACGGGAAAGCTCTTTTTATATCAAAAGACAGCCCCGAAGATGATGGAGATATTTATATGAGCAGACTAACAGATAATGGCTGGGGAGCTCCCGTTAAGTTAAGAGGCGATGTAAACACTCCGGCCTGGGAAGACAACTGCTCTTTATCACCTGATGGAAGAACGCTTTACTTTTGCAGCTCTCGTCCAGGTGGGTATGGTGGAAAGGATATATACAAATCTATCCTGCAACCCGATAGCAGTTGGGGCATTGCACAAAACCTGGGAGATAAAATTAATACACCCGAAGATGAAGATGATCCATTCATTCACTTAGACGGCAAGTTGTTTTTGTTCAGTTCTAAAGGACATAACAGCATGGGTGGATACGATATTTTTAAAACTTACCTCAATCCTGTTGATTCTTCCTGGTCTGTGCCCGAAAATATTGGCTATCCCATCAATACGCCCGATGATGATATTCATTACTCCCTCACGCCCGGGGGCGACAAAGGGTATTACGGTGTATCCAAACCCGATGGTTTTGGCGATGTGGATTTATATACCGTTGAACCCGGCATTACAGGCATAATGCCAACCATGCTGGTGGTTAAAGGAACCGTATCATTAGATAACCGACCTTTTGGAGGAAATATTGAAGTAATGACTAATAACAGTTTGTATAAAAAATATAAATCTAATCCGGCTGATGGTTTCTATCAGATAGTGCTGCCGCTTGGACAGGATTATAAAATTACTTGGCGATTGAATGATACCACCGCGCAAACAGAAACGGTAGAAACCACCAACGCCAAAGAATATACGTTAAAGATAAAAGACATTAGCTTTAAAGGTAAACCCGATTCTGCCGCTGCCAATACAGGTGGTGGAGCTACAGGCAATGAAATTGTAGAGGGTTTGATATATAAAATACAGGTAGCCGCCCATCATAAGAACAGAAATGTAGATTATAAGAAAGTAAAAGAATATGGTAAGGTTGAAAAGACCGTAGTTGATGATATGCCGCGTTTTACGTTGAGCCATGAGTACCAAACTCTTAATAAGGTAAACGAAGCGTTAGAGCAGGTGCGTAAAATTGCCGTACCTGATGCGTTTGTTATTTGCTATTACAAAGGCAAGCGTTGCTACCTATACGAGCTTTGGAAACAAGGTATTATACCCGAACAAAAGCAGTAAAAGATTTTCAGAGAGCTCAGGGAACTTTTCCGGCTATAGCTAAAAACCATCTGGCTGTAGCCTGAACCCTTAAAACACTGCTTTTAAACCGGTAGGGCTTGGTTTTGGGGTAATTTACTTCTCTTTCTTCTCGAAGATGTACTGGTAATTATAAAACTGATACTTAGTTGGTGTGTAAGGACTGTATTCTCCTCCATTACTAACAACAGTTGAGTTTACTAAATAATAACCCTTTTCTTTCATGTATTTGGCGCATAACAAAGCTCTTTTAGCCATCGGGATACCGGCATTCTTTGTAATATCAGGGTAAAAGTCATCTGATTCCAAATTCTTTGTAGTTGTATCAATGTTTTTTTTCTCTTTATATAACTTTCCTGTTAAGTCTTCTGTTTTCCCATCTTCATAATAAACGGTAACAAACTCAGCACCATAAGCAATTGAACGTACCTTTTTTATTTCTACAATAGCATAGTCATATGATTTAGTTTTTAAACTATCCTGTTGTGAAAATACTTTTGTGCTTATAAACACAAGTAATAAAGCAATACTGATTTTGTGTAACATAGTTTGTATTTTGATTAACAAAGGTAATTAAATACATAAACTAATTGTGTAGTGGTTGGGTTATGGGATTTTAGTGGAAAGCCTTTGCAGAATATCGTCATGCTGAACTTGTTTCAGCATCTGAGATTCCGAAACAAGTTCAGCATGACGAACTCTAGGAACGCCCAACTAACTAAACCCGTAAGTCCTGTAGTAACCTTTAGAACCTTTGTAAATCAGTAAGCCTTTTCCTTTGTAGGCGGCATCGTATAAGCCGGGCACCATATTGTAGTTGGGTTCAAAGTCGCCCTCTTTTATGCGGCGCTCTCTGTCGGCTTCCATAGCCTCGTATTGAGCAACGGTAATGCTATAACGTTTATCAAGCAATTGTTGTATGCCTGCCTGCTTAGCCACTTCTTTAGATTTCGGGGTAATCAATGCGCTATAAAACTCGGCACAAGAACCCGAACCATAAGAGAATATCCCCATGCGGTCTCCTGCTTTTAAATCAGCAACGGTATCAATAGTACCCAACAAGGCAAGAAAGATGCTTCCGCCATAGGTAGCGCCAATATGCTTGGCATAGGTAATAGAAGGCAATACCTTGGTTTTAAAACTTTCGTTTACCTGTTCAATGGTGGCATCAGCGCTCATGCCCATCAACAGCTTATGCGCCCTGAAGCTTATGCCGCTAAACGGAACGTGATAGATGTTATTTTTAAAATAAGTATTAAAATCAATCTCGCCAACAGTGGCAATATAATCCTCATAAGTAGCAGCCAACGCTTCCATGTAGGAGAACAAACTATGCTCGCTATTACCGGTTTCTAACCAGGGCAACGGACGAATAACATCGGCAACCTCGTGTGCATATAAACCAAACTTATCTATTTCCAGTTCCAGGAAATCAGGTTTATCGGAAACTAAAAGCGCCACCGAGCCGCCTCCGCAAATATATTCCCAGGGCTTTAGCACCGAGTTAAGACTTTCATCCGTAGTAATTACCAACGCTTTTTGTCCTTTCTTAATCATACCCGATGATAACCAGCCCACAGCCATTTTAAGCGCGGCAGTACCCGAGTAACAGGCAATCTTTATTTCAAAATGACGACAAGCCGTTGGCAAACCCAAGTACTCAAACACCCATGAGCTTAACGCTTTCTCCCCATCCAAGCCTGTTTCGGTAGCCACAATAAGCAAACCAATGGAATCAATATCTTCCTGCGTAAGCATGGGTTTTGCCGCATTAACAGCCATGGTAACCGTGTCTTCCCAAGGAGGGTTCACGCCACGCTCTACCACCATCAATTCCTTTTTCATGTGTGCCACATCGTAGCCGCGCGCCACGGCAAGTTCTTCTAAATTCAGTTGAAGGGCGGTAGGGTACACCCGTATCTTTTCTATTCCGTAGTTTTTATCCGTCATTTTGTAAATGGACTGCAAATCTAATTATTTTAAGGGATTAGTTTAGCTGTGTTATTTATGGAACTCTCTAACAAATAATTATTAATACAATAAAATCCCGTTACCTTCGTTATCCGTTAAAACAAAACTATGAGCAATAAAATAAATCTTTTGTGGGCAGATGATGAGATTGAGTTACTAAGACCACACATCCTGTTTTTAGAGGGCAAAGGCTATGATGTGAGTACCGTTTGCAGTGGCGATGAAGCCCTTGATTTGGTAAAGGAAAAAGCGTTTGATGTGGTATTGCTTGATGAAAACATGCCGGGTTTATCGGGCTTAGAAACCCTATCGCGCATTAAAACGATGCGTAGCGATATACCCGTTATTATGATTACCAAAAGCGAGGAAGAATATATTATGGATGATGCCATAGGTTCTAAAATTGCCGATTACCTGATTAAGCCCGTTAACCCAAACCAGATATTACTATCACTTAAAAAGACTTTAGATAACCGTCGTTTGGTTGGCGAGAAAACAAATACAGCGTACCGCCAGGCATTTCAGGAAATTAGCGGTATGTTGTCTTCTAATCTTACTTGCAGCCAGTGGGTTGAACTGTATAAGAAAATTATTTACTGGGAACTTGAAATTGATAAGTCATCTGATAAGAGCATGCTTGATATTATCCGGATGCAAAAGCAAGAAGCGAATGCCGGTTTCAGTAAGTTTGTAGAGAAGAATTATATAAATTGGGTTAATGGCACCTCGGTTGATTTGCCGGTAATGTCGCACACATTATTAAAGAACAAATTGTTTCCTGAAATGGATAAAAGCGAGTGTATCTTTTTTTTACTGATTGATAACCTGCGTTTCGACCAATGGAAGGTAATACAACCTATACTTGCCGAACTGTATAAAGTAGATAAAGAAGAAGTGTATTACGGTATTTTACCAACCGCTACACAATACGCGCGCAATGCCATCTTTGCCGGATTAATGCCGAGCGAAATTCAGAAAAAGTTTCCGGATATGTGGTTGAATGATGAGGATGAGGGGTTGAAAAATAACTTTGAAGAGCAGTTTTTGCAAGCACAACTAAAGCGCTTGGGTAAGGATGTGAAGATGAGCTATAATAAAATTACGAATCACGCCGCGGGTAAAAAACTATCCGAGAACATAAACAACCTGCTTAAAAACAAGCTGAATGTAATTGTGTATAACTTTGTAGATATGCTCTCCCATTCCCGTACAGATATGGAGGTAATTAAGGAGTTAGCGGATGATGAGTCGGGCTATCGTTCTATTACCAAATCGTGGTTAGAGCATTCTCCCCTATTAGATATTATTCAGCAGTTGGCACAGAAAAAAATTAAGATTGTTATCAGTACCGATCATGGCACCGTGCACGTAAAAGATCCTATAAATGTTATCGGAGAAAAGAATTTAACCACTAACTTACGTTACAAAACGGGTAGAACCATGAGCTATAACAAGAAAGATGTATTTGAAATAAAGAACCCTACCGATGGCTTTTTACCAAAGCAAAACTTAAGCTCTGTGTATATTTTCGCTAAGGAAAATAAGTTTTTCTCTTATCCCAATAATCATAACTATTATGTAGGGTATTATCAAAACACCTTTCAGCACGGAGGCATATCCTTAGAAGAAATGCTTATTCCTTGTATAACGTTATCGGCTAAATAGGCTACTCGCTATCATCCCAAAATCGTCTACCAAAGAATAAATAAACCCCTAACTCATAGAAGCCTTTACAAAGGCAACAAACAACGGATGTGGTTTTTCTACGGTGCTTTTGTATTCGGGGTGGAATTGCACACCAATAAAGAAGGGGTGTTTGCTTAATTCTATAATTTCTACCAAACCTGCATCGGGGTTAGTACCAGAAAGTACCATACCTGCTGCTTCAAACTGCTTGGTGTACTCATTATTAAACTCATAACGGTGGCGGTGGCGCTCGGTAATATCGGCTCTGTTATAAGCGCTGAAAGCAAGTGTGCCTTCTTCAATATGACAGGGGTATGCGCCCAAACGCATGGTGCCCCCCATGTGCGAGATGTTTTTTTGTGCTTCCAGCAAATCTATAACCGGACTGCTGGTGGCGGGGTTCATTTCACGGCTATGCGCATCTTTTAAACCCATTACATTGCGGGCAAACTCAATAACGGCGCATTGCATACCGAGACAAATACCAAGAAAAGGTATGTTGTTCTCTCGTGCATATTTAATGGTAAGTATCTTGCCTTCTATGCCACGGCTGCCAAAGCCGGGTGCTACTAAGATACCCTTTAGGTTCTTTAGTTTATCGGCAATGTTTTCTTCAGTAAGGTTCTCGGAGTGTATCCACTCTATAACTACCTTACATTCATTAACCGCACCCGAATGCACAAAGGCTTCAGAAATTGATTTGTAGGAATCTTTTAACTCTACATACTTACCTATTAAACCTATTTTAATTTCCTTTTTAGGATGATGAAGTTTGTGTAAGAATTGTTTCCACTGACTTAAATCTACATGGGTATGGGCGCTGTCTAAGCCTAATTTGCGCAATACGATGGCATCTAATTGTTCCTTCTCCATCAGCAGTGGAACTTCATATATACTGGAAGCATCGCGGGCTTCAATTACGGCATCGGGTTCTACATTGCAAAATAAAGCCAGTTTGCGGCGAATATCTTTGTTTAACGGATGTTCGGCACGACACACCAATACATCGGGTTGAACACCGCTTTCTAACAAAAGCTTTACAGAGTGTTGAGTTGGTTTTGTTTTAAGCTCGCCGGTGGTAGATAAATAAGGCAACAGTGTTAAGTGAACCACCATGCAGTTATTGCCCATCTCCCACTTTAACTGGCGAACGGCTTCTATATAGGGAAGAGACTCAATATCACCAACGGTGCCGCCAATCTCAGTAATTACAAATTGAAATTGTCCGGTTTTTCCAAGTTCTTTAATGCGATTTTTAATCTCATCAGTTATATGAGGAATTACCTGCACGGTTTTACCTAAATAATCTCCTTTGCGTTCCTTTTCTATAACATTCTGATAAATTCTACCTGTAGTAACGTTGTTGGCACGGGACGTAGATACATTTAAAAAGCGTTCGTAATGGCCCAAATCTAAATCGGTTTCAGCGCCATCATCGGTTACGTAACATTCGCCATGCTCGTAAGGGTTAAGCGTGCCAGGGTCAACGTTAATATAAGGGTCTAACTTTTGGATGGTAGCCGTATAGCCTCTTGCCTGAAGTAATTTGGCTAAAGAGGCGGCAATAATTCCTTTACCAAGCGAGGAGGTAACCCCTCCGGTAACAAAGATAAATTTTGTGGGGTTTTGCATAACAGTTTTTTTTAAAAACTGTGTGCAAAGATATGCTTTAAAACAATGTGCGAGTTGGTAGATTGGCTGAAAAAGGACTCTTCTTTAACTACTTACTAACAATAAAAACAAGTTAATTAAAACTCGAACTTATAACCTATGCCCTTGATGGTTTTAACATAATCATCGCCCAGTTTTTCGCGGAGCTTACGGATGTGTACATCAATGGTTCTATCGCCTACTACTATTTCATTTCCCCAAACATGCTCCATAATAAATTCGCGATGAAAGACTTTGCCCGGAGCGCTAACCAAGAGCATTAAGAGTTTAAACTCTTTTTTCGCGAAAACTATTTCTAAACCATCCTTAATAACCATGTGCTTTTGTCGCTCTATGCGAAGACTGCCTATATCTATTACATTATTAAAAGTAGTTTCAGACACAGCGCCTCTGCGCAATAGGGCTTTAATACGACTGATAAGCACACGGGGCTTTATGGGCTTGGTTATATAATCATCAGCGCCAACGTCAAAGCCCGCAATTTGGGAGTAATCTTCGTTTCGGGCAGTTAAAAAAGCTATGACAGTATGGTTCAGATTTTCTATAAGCCTTATTGCACGGCAAGTCTCAATGCCATCCATACCGGGCATCATTACATCAAGTACAATTAAATCAGGGCGTTTTTCAGTCGCGATAGTTACGGCATCTCTGCCGTTATTGGCAGTATATACTTCAAAATCTTCTTTCTCTAAATTATACTTTAAAAAATCCAATATATCCTGCTCATCGTCAACTAATAAAATCTTCGCGGGACTTTCCATATATTTTAGATATTACCACAAAAGTAGCGAGTATATATTAAACCCAATGTTAAGTAATTATTAAGTTATTAAACTTAAGTTCACATTACGTTATACTTTGTTTTTACCGTAAAAGAGATAAATAATGGCTTGTTTATAGTTATTAAAAACTATCATTCCTTATCTAACTTGTAAAATAGTAGTTTTGCAGCCACTTATTTTATTTGAACCGTGCCCGACATTATTAATCTTTTACCCGAGAACATTGCCAACCAGATTGCTGCCGGTGAAGTTGTGCAACGCCCTTCATCTGTGGTAAAAGAATTACTTGAGAATGCTGTTGATGCCGGCGCTACACAAATTTCTTTACTGGTAAAAGAAGGTGGTAAAACTCTGATACAGGTTATAGACAATGGCAAAGGCATGAGTGAGACTGATGCGCGTATGTGTTTTGAACGCCATGCTACGTCTAAGATAAAAACAGCCGATGATTTATTTGCTATCAGCACCAAAGGGTTTAGAGGCGAAGCTTTAGCGGCTATATCGTCTGTGGCGCAGGTAGAATTAAAAACTAAAACTCCGGAAGCTAATGCAGGAACATCTATAATTATAGAGGGCGGGAATTTTATTAGCCAGGAGCCTTGTCAGTGTGCTGTGGGGAGTTCTTTCTCTGTAAAGAATTTGTTTTTTAACGTACCTGCCCGTCGTAATTTCTTGAAAGATGATGCTATAGAGTTGCGGCATATTATAGATGAGTTTGAGCGCGTGGCAATGGCGCATACCGATGTTGCTTTTAAGTTAATCAGTAACACCAATGAGGTGTATAATTTACCTGCCACCAACTTATTATTGCGCATAGCAGGCTTGGCAGGTAATACCTTAAAAGATAAACTGGTTTCAGTAAACGAGCAAACTCCCAACATTACCATAACAGGTTATGTGGGTACACCTGCTTCGTCTAAAAAGAAAAGAGGCTTGCAGTATTTCTTTGTGAATAACCGTTTTATTAAAAACGCTTACTTAGACCATGCTGTTAAAAGCGCTTACTATCAGCTTATTCCTGAGGGAGAGAACCCCGCTTACTTTATTTTTATTACAGTTCCTCCAAATGTGATTGATGTAAATATTCATCCTACTAAAACAGAAATAAAGTTTGAAGATGAAAAAACGGTGTATGCTATTTTAAAAACATCCGTTAAGCGCGCTTTAGGTAAAAACAACTTAGCACCTTCTATTGATTTTGATGTGGAGCAGATTGTTGAGTTTAATTACGCTAAGAACCAAGGCGCACCGCAAGCTCCTAAGATAAATTATAACCCCGGTTATAATCCGTTTAATGAAAAGACAGAGACAAGAACTAATAATGGAGATTGGAAAACTTTGTATGAAGATTATGTGAAACCCGCAAATCAGCCACAGATTTCACAGATTGACTCAGAGAATTTATTTCACGCACAAAAAACGGAAGTAGCTTTTGATAAAGTATTCCAACTTCAAGGTAAATATATAGTTGCCGTTACCGGTGAGGGTTTATTGTTGATTGACCAGCAACGGGCGCATGAGCGTATTATGTACGAGCATTATAAGAAATCGGCACAACACCCTATTCATTCTCAACAAGAATTATTTCCACAAACGATTGAGTTATCTCCGGCTGATATGCTTTTGCTGAAAGACCTGAATGATGATTTAAAGAACCTTGGTTTTGATATCGCTCCCTTTGGTAAAGATACAGTTGTAGTACAAGGTGTTCCGGCTGATTTAAGTTCATTAAACAGTATAGAGGTTTTAAATGGTGTACTTGAAAACTACAAGCTGAACAACTTAGATATTAAGCTGGATAAAGGCGAAAATATTTGCCGCGCACTGGCACTAAACACTTGCATTAAATATGGTAAAGAATTGCAATTTGAAGAAATGAAGCTTTTGGTTGAGCACTTGTTTGCCTGCGAAGAACACGCGTATAGTCCGCAAGGAAAAATTGTTTACACGCAAATAAATCAAACAGATATTGATAAATTATTTAAACGAAATTAGATGATGAACTTTAGGTCGCTGCCAACAGTTACAAAAAACATATTACTGATAAACATTATTCTTTTTGCGGCAACCTGGTTGTTTGAAAAACAGGGTATAGACCTTACCAACATGTTAGGCCTGCACTACATTAAAGCTCCGGCCTTTAAACCATACCAGTTTGTTACTTATATGTTTATGCATGGTAGCATTATGCACATCTTCTTTAATATGTATGCGGTGTTTATGTTTGGTTCTATATTAGAAAACACATGGGGACCAAAGCGCTTTTTATTTTACTATGTATTTACCGGCTTAGGTGCTGCCGCTATACAGTTGTTGGTTTATTACTTTCAATTGCAACCAATAATGAAAGAAACCAATGAGTTGATAGCTCAAACAAAAGATTATATTTTACAATCGCAGATAATAGAACAACGCAATGAGTATTTAAATCGTTTGGTTGTTGTAGGAGCTTCAGGTTCTCTATTCGGGTTACTAATTGCCTTCGGTATGCTGTTTCCTAATGCAGAACTGATGCTGATGTTTATTCCTATTCCTATTAAGGCAAAATACTTGGTAGCAGGCTATGGTGCAATAGAATTATTCTCAGGCATTCACAACAGCGCAGCTGATAATGTAGCGCACTTTGCGCATATAGGGGGTATGCTATTTGGGTTTATCCTTATTATGATTTGGAAGGTAAGGAAAACGTATTAGAAACCTTACTTACTATTTGTAATACTTATAACGGTATCAGCTTTAGGCAACATTTTACCTATAGGTATGGCAAAGTTATTCAGATTGTTTTTCGTCAAAAATGTTTCAAATTCTTTTTGACAAGAAGCAGAAATTGCAACTAATAACCCACCATTTGTTTGCGGGTCGCATAGGGTAAAGAAAGATTCCGCGCCTATACCATGCATTTTTTTCTCGTAGCTATTATAGTTACGGTAAGCATTATCGGGTACAATCATTTTAGCAATGTAATCCTGTAACCCATTAATTAAAGGCACTTCCGCATAATTCAATTCAGCAGAGAGGTTAGCTCCTTCAGCCATTTCAATAAGATGTCCTAATAAACCAAAGCCCGTAATATCAGTCATGGCAGTAACGTAGGGCAATTCACCAAAGCGCTCCCCTACCCTATTCAACTCCATTAATTGATTAGTAAAAACAGTTTTGTGTTCTTCTTTTAAAACACCACGTTTTAAGGCAGTTGCCAGTATGCCCACACCAATTGGTTTAGTCATATAAATGAGGTCTCCGGCTTTAGCGGTAGAGTTTTGTTTTAGGTTCTTTATGTCTACCAGTCCATTAACCGACAAACCAAACATGGGTTCTAAGGTATCAATACTATGCCCACCCGCTAAAGGAATACCGGCTTCGTTACAAATAGTTTTAGCGCCATCAAGCACTCTTTGTGCAACTTCAACAGGTAATTTATCTACAGGCCACCCCAGTATAGCAGTTGCCAAAATAGGTTTTCCACCCATAGCATATACATCGCTAATGGCATTGGCAGAAGCTATCCTGCCAAAATCAAAAGCATCATCCACAATAGGCATAAAAAAATCTACGGTACTTATCAGGGCTTTTCCGTTGCCAATATCATATACAGCGGCATCATCTTTTGTATTATTTCCGATCAACAGATTGGCATTAGAAACAACGCTCACACTCGATTTTAAAATATTCTCTAACACAGCGGGCGCTATTTTGCAACCGCAACCAGCGCCATGGCTATACTGCGTGAGTTTAATTTCTTCCATCTTCTATTTATGCTTTATCAGTTCGTTTGCTATTAAGTCTATATCCAATCTATCAAAATCAATTTGCTCAACACTCGACTTATCTCTCTTATCCATACCATGCTGATATGATTTATCGTAATACATCAGGCATATTCTGCAAGTAGTTTTTAAATCATTCTCCTCTAACGCAATCAAAGCATTCTTTGCTTGTTGGTAACCTAATCTCTTTGTTATTTTTTCAATAGATACTTTCAATTCTTCTTTAGGGAATTTACCATACTCTTCCGTCAGGTATTCTACTCTGTCCTCAAAAGGAACATTCATGCAGAGTGTTTTAGCCAAGCGCATTTGTATCCATAATCCTTCCGGTATAACTTTATTACCAATAAGCCTGCTTTCATCTTCTAACCACAGGGGGGGTAGCCTCACCCCCAACCCCTCTCCACAAGGAGAGGGGAGTAAGTGCAAGGCAGTTGCCAGTTCATTCTCAAACTGTTCCTGAGAGGGTTGCATATTCTCTCCTAAAGCTCCAAATGCAGAGCCTTTGTGTGCCGCTAATTTCTCTAAATTAATAACCTGTTCGTTTAGTGCCGCTAACTTTTCTAATACAAGCGTTTTTGCTGAGCCTGTCTTCCCCCCCAGTATTAGGAGATTGTATTGTTTAGAGAAGCTCTCTAACACATATTTTCTAAAAGCTTTATACCCTCCTTTAAGCGTAAAGACTTTTATACCATACAACTCTAATAACCAGGCAACGCTACCGCTACGCATTCCGCCACGCCAGCAATGCACATAAAGTGTGTTATTTTTTAACTCATCGTTTTTGTTTTCTTTTTGTTTCGTTGAATGCTTCGCATTTGTACAAGCCTGAGCTTTGCTTATTATGTCAGTCATTTTTGGACCAACAAACTCAAGTCCTTTTAATATGGCAGGTTGTTTGCCTTGCTGTTTATATAAAGTTCCTACAACAACCCTCTCTTCATTACTAAAAAGAGGAATATTTACAGCCCCTGGAATATGACCTTGCTCAAATTCTTTTGGAGTTCGTACATCAATAACAACATTAGTATTTAATGATTGCTGAAGAAAATTTGATATATCAATAGAGGTTGGCAAAGTTGTAATTACTTATACTATCTTATAAGTAGCTCCATCCTGTGCAACCAACGTATTTGCAAAAACAGGTCGCGCCTCTGTTATAAAACTATCGGTGCTACCGTAGCGGGCAGAGAAATGCCCTAACAGGAGTTGTTTTACATTGGCTTTACTTGCAATCGTGGCAGCTTGTTCAGCCGTTGAATGAAAGGTTTTTTTTGCGCGTTCAAGTTCCGCGTTCAAAAAAGTAGCTTCGTGATAAAGCAAATCTACGTTTTTCAAATGTTCAACTATATCTTCAAAGTAATTAGTATCGCTGCAATACGCATAACTACGTTGCGGATGCAAAGGCAACGTAACACTTGCATTAGCTACTGCTTTTCCTTTTTCATCTATCGCGTCTAAACCTAAACGCAGTTTATTAATCTCAGAAACAGATATTTTATATTTCTGCAATTTCTCTTTATCGATATTTTTTAAATGAGGCTTTTCTTTAAATAAAAAACCTGTGCAATTTATACGGTGCCTTAAAGGAAAAGTAGTAACTTCAATCTTATCATCTTCCCAAACCTTTTCCGCCTTTTTGGGATTGGTAAAAATATATTCTATTTCATAACCAATGGTTGTTTGCGAGTGCTTGTTTTGCAGGTCTATAATCTCTTTCAATTCAGGCAAACAAACTAAAGTAAGTTTTGTTTTCCTGCCTAACAGATGCATAGTTTGAAGCAACCCGAGCAGACCTAAATAATGGTCTCCATGGAGGTGAGAAATAAACACATGGCTAATGCGTTGTATTTTTATATTATTCTTCCTTAGCTGAATTTGGGTTCCTTCCCCGCAATCAATTAAAAAAAAATGCCCGGCTGCATTAAGCAACTGGGCACTTGGATTTCTTAATAACGATGGTGTGGCAGAGCCGCAACCTAAAACAGTTACTTCAAAATCGCGCATAAGTTATTTAGCCACCACCATTCTGCGTATTTGCTTTTGTCCGTTAAATTCTACGGCATAAAGGTAAATACCGTTTTCTAAAGTTGTAGCGTCAAACTCATAGTTGTTATCACCACGCTGAACTAAAATATCTTTATCAGATATCTTTTGTCCGGTAATATTATAAACTGTCATTTTAGCTTTACCATCAACAGGGGCTGAAAACTTCACATTAGTAGTAGTTCCGGTTACAGGGTTAGGGTTATTTTGCATAACCTGAAACGCGGCATTAGCAGCATTTGTTTCAATACCGGCTGCCGCATTGATAGTTATGTGGTAATAACCAATTGTTTTTGTAAGAGCGGCAAATGAATTTCCTGTTTGGGTACAGTATACTTTTAAAACAAATGTTAGCGTATAAGTTCCGGCAGTAGTAGGCGTTCCATAAATAGCCATACAGCTTGAATCGTTGCCAGGAAACACAAGAGTGGAAGGAGTACCTGTAAGACTAAGCCCCGGAGGTAACCCATAATTATTTGAACTTGTTTGTAAAGTTATATGGGCGTAGGTACACGTACCTATTGTTTGTACAGGTGTTGTATCTAAAGGAATAACTACAGTTACATTTTGCAAGTAGGGTTGTCCAACGGTACCGCTCATAAAATTAAGTGCGCTATCAGGCCAAATGCCCTCGCTATGAAAGGTTGGGTCTATAGAACAAGTGGGTACAGTTTGCGCTTTTAAACTAAATAAAGGCAACAGCATTAACAATACATAAATTTTTTTCATAATTATTTATTTAAAGTTTATAGGGCAAATCTACTAATTTGAAGCGAATAGCACAAATGGGCTTAAAAACTATTTCTTAACTTCAACCTTCATTTGGCGTAAAAAGCCAATCATACTATCTACGTTAATATCATCAGGTTTTACGTCTTTGGTTCTTAGCAGACAAACGTGTTCCCATACTTCCAGTATATCTTTAGGCTTTACCTGATAGGTCTCATATTTGGGGTTATCAGAATGCAACTCTAAATGCCCCGCGTTTCTATATACTTTTGAGTAAACACGCTTATAAACTATTCCTTCGTCCTTTGTAAGAAGTACATATGTTCTTCCGTCTTTAATCTCATTTAAGTTTTCTACATACTTACCCACCACATAATCTCCTGAATTGGCGGGCGGCATAGAATCTCCCTGAATAGGAAACGAACGGTGTTTGCCCACAATATTAAAAGGCAACGTCATGGTAGGGAGGTTTTCTATAAACTCAGGATCGGCATATCCATTCAGGTATCCAGCAGAAGCCTTTAGGGGAACAACTTCTATGTAATCGTTCCCTTTTTTATCTACCATAATAGGAAACAGGAATCTGTTCTTACCTATTTTTAAAAGATTATCGGGGTCTGACTTAGAAAAATCTCCGCGCAACAGCGCATCAATAGATACGTGGTAATAGCCCGCTATTTTTATCAACATACCATACGGAGGCTCTGCTCTACCTTCTTCATAAGATGCAAACCTTGAACGGGGAATACCTAAATCATCGGCGGCAATTTCCTGAGAAACGCCTTTTACTTTTCTTAAAAATTTAAAGTTTTCGGCTATTTTATCCATTACTAAATATTTTAGCACAAATTTGCTAAATATATTAATAACTACAAAATAAACTTTTTATACTACGATTATATAAATTAAGTTCTGGGAGACATTTTTGGTTTAGCTGATTGCGCCCCCTAAGCACGGATTACAAATCCGCACGAGAGAGGCTGTATATGTAACACTAAGCCCAGCATTGCAAATTCTGCTTTTCAAAATCAAAATAAAACATCCCCTTTAATTTTTCCTTTTCCTACCTCCTTATTAAATTCCATAATAGCATCTTTTATTGCCACAAACTTTCCACCGTTAACTTTTCCGATAACATCATTAGAGATTTTTATAGTAAGATTATTTGAACAAGTTGTATCTGAGTTATCTACTTACCACATTGGAGAGATAAAGTGTTGCGGAGTGCTACCCAATTTTTATTCCGATAACCATTACATCATCTACCTGTTCAAGGTTTCCGCGCCAGTGTTCAAATTCATGCTCAAGAGCTTCTTGCTGAGCATCCATTGGTCGGTTGTTATTTTTAACTAATAGTTGTTGTAGCTGACGGTATTTATATTTCTTGCCTTTATCTCCACCAAACTGGTCGGCATAGCCATCGCTAAACATATAAATCACATCATCCTTCTCTATCTTAAAAGTATGGTTGGTGTATAAAGCATTAATATCGTTATTACCAATATATATGTTATCGGCATCGTACTCAATCAGCTTGTTATCGCGCACTAAGTAAATAGAGTTAAAGGCTCCCGCATATTCCACGGTATGAGTATTAAAATCTATTTTACAGATAGATAAATCCATTCCGTCTTTAATTTCAATTTCATTTACCTTATTGTGTAGCGATTGTTCTACCAACTTATCCAGTCTGTTTAAAATGGCTGCGGGAGATTTATTGTCATCCGCATTAAAGGATGTGTTTAATAAATTGCTGGCTTCAATGCTTAGAAATGCTCCCGGAACACCGTGTCCAGTACAATCTACAGCAGCTATGTATATGTGATTATCATGTTGTTTAACCCAGTAAAAATCTCCGCTTACAATATCTTTAGGTTTAAATAAAATAAAGTAGTCGCGTAAATATTTCTTCAGCGTTTCCGTTTTAGGCAGCATAGCATCCTGTATATACTTGGCATAACGGATAGAATCGGTAATGTTTTTATTCTTTTCGGCAAGCTCTGCATTCTTTACAGCTAATTGTTCGGTGCGTTCTTTTACTTTATTTTCTAATAACGCGTTCGCAAGTTTCAAATTACGTGTTCTAACTCTATCTAATACAAGCACACTAAAAACAAGCGCGAGAGCCATCAGTATATAAAACAAAGCCGTTTGCCAAAAAGGTGGTTTTACTTTAAAGGTATATGAGCTTGCTTCGCTGCACACATCATTATTATTATAGGTTCTTACTTTAAAGGTATAATCACCGGCAGGTAAGTTAGTGTAAACAGCTTCCTGCAAGGCTTTGGCAGGTATCCATCCGTGGTCAAACCCTTCAAGAGTGTATTCATATCTTATTTTATCGGGAGAAGTTAAGCTAACACCAATAAACTTAAACGTGATATTGTTTTGTTTATATGTAAAAATATTATCGGCAGGAAAAGGAGCATCCTGCAATTGAATTTTAATACCTGTAATTTTTGTAAGTGGGGCTAAGATATTTGCTGTTTCTTCTTTTGGATTAAAGCGAACAGCCCCCATAATACTTCCAAACCAAAGGTTGCCTTTTTTATCCGTACAAGCTGCATTGGGGTTACATTCCACACCATTAAAGCCCTCGTTCTTTCCATAGTGATAAAACTTATTTTGCTTCACATCAAACTTCTCTATGCCTCTGTTATCGCCAATCCATACATTATTATCATTATCAATGGTAATAGAAAAAGGAGATTCTGTTTTCAAACCTTGTTCTTTAGTATAGTTCGTAAATTTCTTTCCATCATACTTAAACAAGCCACCGCCATAGCAACCAAACCATAGGTTATTGGTTTTATCTTCGTTAATACAAAGAATAAATTTTTGTTTTAACCCATCATCTTCGGTAAATTTCTTAAAGGTTGCCCCATCATATACACAAAGGTTTCCTCCCAAAGCGCCAATCCATAACAAACCCTTGCTATCTTTAAATATGCGGTAAATATGGTTTCCGCCTAAGCCATCAGCTTCTGTAAAGTTTCTGAGTTCATTTGTATTGGGGTTAAAACGGGTAGCGCCTGCTTTTGTGCCAAACCATATATTCCCTGTCTTGTCTTCGGCAATGGTATAAACCATTTCGTTTGCCAATCCATCTTTTATCCCGTAATTTTTAAATTTATCCGTGCCTTTGGGTAACACGCATACACCGCTAAAGGCTGTACCAAACCACATATTACCTTTACTATCCTGAAAAGAAGAAAGTATTACATTAGATGTAAGTCCTTGTTTTTCGCTGTATTGCGTTAGTTGGTGATTCTCTATTTTCCCGTCCCTTTCATAACTGAAAGTCATTTTAGATAACCCATTATTGGTACCCATCCAGATATTATTTTCGTTATCGGCAAATACACTCCACACAATATTATTCGGCAGGTTATCGGCTTCATCAAAGGTTTGCATAAAATCTCCGCGATATTGGTTAAGCCCTAAATCGGTTCCTATCCAAATACTATTTTCTCTATCCTGATAAATGGCGTTTACATTAAAATAATTTAAACCTTGTCGGGTGCTGTATGTTTTGAAAAAGCCGTTTCTAATAGCCTGTTCCGTAAACAAATTCTTTTGTGTATTAAAAATGGAAACGCCTCCCCCAATGGTTCCTATCCAAATAGTTTTTTTATTGTCTTCGTAAATGGTTTTAATAAAGGTTGATTTTAATCCGACTGATTCATTAAACACAATCTGATTCTTTACAATGTATGAACTCCAATCTTTTACATTACCTGATACTGCTACCATAGCAACACCTGCATCGGCAGAGCCTATTACCAAAACATTGGAAGAAGTATATTTTATAGCTGTAATATTTTTACTGAATAAGCCATTTGTTTTTGTGATGCGGGTATAAGAAACAGGATTGGTAACTGAATTATTTAAGTTAACAACCGTAATTCCTGAATCGGTTGCCATCCACATATTTTTATTGGCATCCGAACAGATATCATATACGGTGTTACTGGAAAGTCCATCTTTATTTGAAAGCGCAAACATTTTTTTACTTTCCGCATCAAAAATAAATACACCCGCACCTTCTGTAGCAATCCATAATTTACCGGTAAAATCCTGTATGATGGCACGTATAGTTTTAAGTTTGGTATATTCTTCCAGATTAAGATTTTCTAATTGCTGGGTATTTATATTAAAACGTGTAACTCCCCCTGCCCAATGTCCGAACCAAATGTTGCCATCCTTATCTTTAAACGAACAGGTAATCCAGTCTTCGGCAAGGTTAGTGGCTTTTGTATACGATGTCCATTGAGTTCCATTATATTTAGAAAGTCCCGCGATAGTACCCACAAAAAGGTTTCCATCATTATCTTGTGTAATACTTTGTATTTGGTTTTGCACCAAACCCTGGTCCATACCATAATTAATAAAACTGGTGGTTTGTGCATTTACTAAAATGCTAAGGAGAACCATTCCTAGTAAAATTATTTTTCTACTCATATTACCGTATATTATATTGAGATAATTCAGTTAAATAAATTTGTTCATCAATTTCTTTATCGTTCTTATAATAGTAGTTCAATCCCCAGGTAAAACTTTCTCTCCGGTAAATAGTTTTAGTATCTCCGTTAGAGATATTATAGGTATAGGTAGTTTTAAAAGTTCCTTTTTCTACATCAGAACTTATGCCTACAATACCGGCTGGTTTGTAGCTTTTTACTTCCGGGAATTTTTTAATTAAAGAATATCTGATGTCTCTTTCATTAAAGGCAGTCTGCCTGATAAGCGTTAGCATTTCTTTGTTTTTAATACCACTGTTTAAAACAGCTTGCTTGTTGCGAACTTTGGAGTCGAACATAACCTGTTCGCTCCTTGCCTTTACCTCTGCTTCTTTTTTTAGTGTTTCAATTACTTCTGCAGTTTGTGCTTTACCTTTATCTTTTTTAAACTGAGATTCTTTCTCTGTTCGCTCGTTTGTGGCTACTATTTTAAGTAAGTCGCTTTCGTATGTAGCTCGTATAGCTTTGTTTTGTTTTTCTTTTATGCTCCGTTTTTCTTTATCAATGGTCAGCTGCACTTCTTCTGATGCCATAGTTTGCTTTGATTCCGTTTCCTGAGTGGCGATAGGATTTTTTGATTCATTATTTTTCTTATCGGCGCGGGCTTTTTCATCAGCCAGTTTTTTTATCCTGTCAGCCTCATCCTGCGCCTGTTTTTGTGCATTAGCTAACTGTTGCTGTCTTTCTTTTTCTTCATCAATACGTTTCTTTTCTTCCGCATCATGTTTTAGTTTAAACTCCAGTTCTCTCTTTTCTCTTTCGGCAGTAAGTTGCATATCCCGCTTCTTTATCTCTTCGGGGTCTACATATAATTTTTCTAAAAAGTCCTGCCCATAAGCTTCATCATCTCTAAACATTTTTTTGCCGTCATAATTTATTTTAGAGAAAGGGTTTTTAAAATTACCGTAATTAATACTTGGATTGTTGTATTCAAAAAAGGGTACTTCGCTCTCATAAATAGGGAAAATGCTTTTATCAGCAGGACACTTAGAAGCATATATCATCAGGTACATATCGGCAGAGCCGGGATAAGAGAAGGTAACTTTATAATCTACGCCAAAATCAAGAAAAAACTGATACTTGCCATTTTTGCCTGTGGTTAGTTCGGTAACTTTTATGCTACCCTTATATACAGAAACATTGGCACCTTTAAGCGATTGGTGGTTTTTGACACAACGCCCGTCAAACTCTAAATAGCCTTTCTCTTGCGAAAATGAATTCAGGCTTAAGAAAAGAATACATAGGAGACAGATTAATTTCCGCATAATTAAAACCGACTGAAATTACGCAATAAAAACAATTGATTCATAGGCAATATTAAACACTTTTAAGAGCCGCTGTAAACTCATCTTTCTTACGGCGGGCAACCTCTATCTTTGTTTCATCCTTCATAATGACAAAGCCTTCTTTTAAATAACGTACCACATGCTTTACATTAACCAAATGGTGGCGGTGAACGCGTATAAATTCTTTTTCAGATAGTAATTCTTCATAATGTATTAAGCCATAAGTTACCAAAAACTTTTTGCCATTAGTCATAAAAAACATGGTATAACTTCCCTCTGCTTCGCAGCGTATAATGTCTTTGGTATATACCATTTCGTAAGCTGTGCCGGTGGGCAGGGTTATTTTTTGGTAGCTGTTGCTACTTTCTTTTAAATTTTCTAATAGTTGTGTTAAGTTTTCTACGGTATTCAAATTGTTTTTTTTCTGAACAAGTTTATTTACCGCTTGTTTTAGTTCTTCAATGTCAATGGGTTTTAAGAGATAATCTAACGCAGCGTATTTAATGGCTTTTATAGCATGTTTGTCGGTAGCGGTAGTAAAAACAACATCGAATGTTATGGGGGAGAGTTTCTCTAACAAATCGAAACCGGTGCCGTCGGGCATGGTTATATCCAAAAAAACAATGTCGGGTTTATGAGTTTGAATTTCTTCAATGGCGTTTTTCACATTAGCGGCCGTGGCTACTACTTCAATATCTTTGCAGTATTTATGCAGCAAAGTGTTTAGTAGCTGGCGACTTTTTGTTTCATCTTCAACGAGTATAGCTGTAATCATACGGAATAAAAATTTACAGGCTCAAAGTACAAAATAATAACATAATGTTTTTTTTGAACTAATAAAAAATAAAAACTATTTTCGCAGTCCCAATTTTTAATGCCCGGATGGCGGAATTGGTAGACGCGCTGGTCTCAAACACCAGTATCTTCACGGATATGCCGGTTCGACCCCGGCTTCGGGTACAAACAAAATAAATAACCCATGTAGCTTATAGTTTACATGGGTTTTTGTTTTATTTAAAGCCTTAGTTTTGCCCGTTGCAATAAAGCAAAGGCTAAAAAAATAAAATTATGATCCGATTAGCGATGAAGAGGGGAACTATCATGGCAATACTTGTATTATCTCTTATTACCACCATTGGTGTTATCATTAGGAATAGAGTAGTAAAAGATAGTACCGGTGCCGAGCAAATAAGGGATGTTCCGGATGAAAAAACAGCCATTGAAATAGCGAAATCTATATGGGTGCCTACCTATGGAAAAGTGGTATTGGATGAAAAACGATTTCATGCGAGGTTAAAAAACGATAGTATTTGGGTTGTTGAAGCGGCTTTAAAAGAAGGAACGGATAGCGTAACGGCTTATGCCGAAATTAAAAGGAAGGATGGTAAAATTTTAAAGATTGTTCATCATTGATAGAGTGCTTTAAAGCATTTGATGACATGAATTGTACTGAACATTGCTGAATGTTGCGAGTTTTGAAGTGAATAAAGGCGCAACTATACTGAATCAGGGGGGGGGGTTAGTGAAGGTTTTGAAAATGCAAGTGATTTGTGGGGGGGGTATTTGTATCTGTTAAAAACCGATTTTCAGAAGGAATAGATAAGGGGGGGGTATTTTATATTTGTTTGCAAAAATGAATAAAGAAGTAAACTCTGATTGTAAATCACAAAAAACAAATGACAAAACAATTCTTATTGCTGTTAACTTTATCTGCCATTCAAACTGGATTATCTCAGGATAAAAATGCCGGTATGCCCCTAATGGGCAAAACATATTTATCAGTTGGGGCGGGATCGTCCATCCCTATGAGTGATTTTGCTTTAACAGATATAAATAATCCTTCTGCCGGCTTCGCCAAATCGGGTTTAAATGTAGAAATTTCTGCGGCTTCTCTAATATCTAAAACAATGGGCTTTGTATTAATGTACCGAAATCAAAATAACCCTCTTGATCAAGGTAGTTTAATTAGTCAGACTACTACTAAATACCCAAACATAACTTGGGGAGCTAGCGTAACTAACTGGAAAACCAATGCTTTTATGGCAGGATATTATAGTTCATATCCATTAAGTGCCGCAAGAAAAGTTTTTCTTGATCTTAAATTCTTGATAGGTGGTGTTAAGATAGCATCTCCCAGCATTACCCTTACGGGTACTCAAAATAATTTTTCTGTAACAGAAACCCAAGCTTCAAGTTCTGCATTTGCTTTTGCGTTTTGTGTGGGCGCGGGTTTAAAGTTTGATATTAGTCATATGCTTTTTTTATTGCTTCATGTAGATTATTTACAAGCTACACCATCATATACGGATGTTCCAATTACAGGTACAACCGGACAAGCATCAAGCGCAACCTTTACACAAAAAGTTAGCACACTTAATTTAAACATAGGCTTAGGCGTTAAATTAGATTAAAAAACAATCAAACAACTACTCATGTTTATAGCTGTTTTTATTGGCAGTCTTCTATAAGTTGCGGCACTATAGTTTTAGATGCCCAGTGTTTTTGCAGATACTTCTACAAACAATTTTTCTTTTGCACGACGCACTTTTTTAGCTTTCGCTAAATAATCGTTGGCTTCATCTCTATAACCTAAAGGTAATAGTGATACGCTTTTTAAACCCTTAGCTTCCAACTGTAAAAGTTCGTCTAAAGCAGGGGCGTTAAAACCTTCCATTGGGGTGCTATCTACTTCTTCCATAGCGGCAGCCACCAAGGCATAACCCAGCGCAATGTATGCTTGTTTTGCAGCCCAGATATGGTTCTGCTCTGCACTACGAGAAAAAATTAATTTACCATAATTCTCTTTTAAGGGCGCTAAAGATTCTGCTGTAACGCCGCGTTGTGCAATAATGTCATTTATATAATCTGTCATGTGCTTTTCGGTAACGTTGCTCCATGCGGTAAACACCAATAAGTGGGAGCACTCTGCAATTTGTGGTTGCTTACAAATGTTTTCATTTATTTTTTTACGAAGCACTTCATCTTCAATTACCAATATGGTATAGGGTTGTATGCCAATAGAGGAAGCCGACAAGCGGGTTGCTTCTATGATATTTTCTATTTTTTGGGCGGGCACTTTTTTACCATTCATACGTTTGGTAGCATAGCGCCAGTTAAGTTGTTTTAATAATTCCATTAGCGTGTTTTTAAGAGAGTACAATTATCGTGAATATAATTCATGTAAGTAAAAGTGGTATCCAAATAGTTAGTAACTATATATGACTTATCAACCACCAATAAATTTTCAAAAAAAACTACATAAATTAGAGCATTATATATTATGGTAAACTATACTTTAAATAAAGATACAATTACAGCCCTTGCTACTCCGCATGGTAGTGGCGCTATTGCTATTATTCGTTTGTCGGGCGAGAAAAGCATAACTATTACGGAAAGGATGTTTTTCAATAATAAGCATGAACCTATTACCTTGTCGGATAAAAAATCGCATACCCTACACTATGGTTTAATTTGCGCCGGAGATACCATTATTGATGAAGTGTTGGTCTCTATATTTAAAGCCCCGCATTCTTATACAGGAGAGGACAGCGTGGAAATATCCTGTCATGGCAGTCAGTTTATACAACAACAGTTGCTACAATTACTTACCAAGCAAGGTGCCCGAATGGCACAACCGGGCGAGTTTACCTTACGTGGTTTTTTAAACGGTAAGTTCGATTTATCTCAGGCAGAAGCCGTAGCGGATTTAATCAGTTCAAACTCTGCCGTGTCGCATCAGGTAGCTATTCAACAGATGCGTGGTGGTTTTTCAAGTAAGATAAAAATACTAAGAGACAAGTTAATTGATTTTGCTTCTTTAATTGAATTGGAACTTGATTTTAGTGAAGAAGATGTAGAGTTTGCTAATCGTGCTGAATTAAAGAAGTTAATAACATCCATTCAACATATATTAGAAAAATTAATTCAGTCGTTTGAATTGGGTAATGTGATAAAAAACGGAATACCTGTTGCCATTGTTGGTAAACCCAACGCGGGTAAATCAACCTTACTGAATGTTTTGTTACAGGAAGAAAGAGCCATCGTATCTGAAATACCCGGCACTACCCGCGATACTATCGAAGATGAAATAACCATTGATGGCGTTCTCTTTCGTTTTATAGATACCGCAGGCATACGCGATACTACCGATGTGATAGAGCAAATAGGTGTAAACAAAGCTTTGCAGGCTATGCAAAAATCGGCGATTGTAATTTATTTATTTGACGCGCATGAACTGAGCAAACAGGATTTGATATTAGAATCGAAAAAGATAAAAGAGCATATTGGTAATTCGCAACTGTTGCTTGTTTGCAATAAAATTGACACCGAAAATTTAAACGAATTACAAAAAGAATATAACGAGATTGATAATATACTCTACATCTCGGCTAAGACACATTTATACATAGATGATTTAAAAACCAAACTGGTGGCTCTGTTTGATAACCGGACTGTAAACATAACAGAGACCGTGGTAACCAATGCCCGCCATGCGGACGCTTTAAGAAAAGCCAACAGTAATTTATATCGGGTAATGGAAGGTTTAAATAACAACATACAAACTGATTTGTTAGCGCAGGATATTCGTTACGCCTTAGATGCCTTAGGAACGATAACCGGCGAGGTAACCAACGAAGATTTGCTTTCAAACATTTTCGGTAAATTCTGTATCGGAAAGTAATTATTACATGAAGAAATTGCTTTACACACTTCTTTTCGTCATGCTGAACTTGTTTAACTTATCTTTTTTATTTATTATTTGTTTCGCCGGGTGCTTCTCAACTCAGCATCTTAACGCCCAAAACCTTGATTCTCTTTGGAAAACATACAACAACAACACCCAACCGGATACTGCCCGTTTGAAAGCCATACATGCTATTGCATGGAGTTATAGCGGCAATAAGCCTGATACGGCTATTATTTTAGCTAATGAGGAACTAAAATTAGCCCAACAAACCAAACAAAATAAATGTGAGGGGTATGCCTTTAATATTATAGGTGCAGCCTATAGTAATAAAGCTAATTATCCTAAAGCCTTAGAAAATTATTTAAAAGCTTTGAAAATTTTTGAAGAAACCGGTTGTAAAAGATGGGTAGGGGCTTGCTCCAATAATATTGGTCTTGTTTACAAAAACCTGGCTAATTTACCCAAAGCATTGGAATATTATTTAAAGTGTTTAAAAACAGCGCAAGAAATTAATGATAAACTCCTTGAAGGAATTTCTTATCAAAATATTGGAGGCGTTTACCAATCTCAATCAAATTATCCTAAAGCCTTAGAATATTATTTAAATGGGTTAAAAATACTTGAGGAAATTAGCTATAAACAGGGCATAGGGGCTTGTTATGGGAATGTTGGCGGCATTTATCAATCTCAATCGAATTATCCGGAAGCTTTGGAATATTATCTAAAGGCTTTGAGTATATTCAAAAAAATTGACGATAACCAAAGTATAGGAACTTTTTATCTCAATATGGGTGCATTATATAATAGTTTATTAAATTATAAATTAGCTATAGCATACTGCGATTCATGCATCAAACTATGTAACGAAATTGGAGATATGGATGACGAACGCTTAGCCTATGAGGCATTGGCTGTGGCATATAGCAAAACAGGCAGGTATAAAGAGGCTTATGAAAGTCATGTAAAGTTTAAAGCATTAACTGATAGTATTTTTAATACTGAAAACAGTAAACAACTTGGTGATATGAAAACTAAGTTTGAAGTAGAAAAGAAAGAAGCTGAACTAAAAGTAAAATCAGATGCTGAACAAGAAAAACTAAAAGCCGTTGCAAATGAAGAAAAGAAAAGACAACAGGTAATAATAGCCGCAGTTGCAGGGGTGTTATTAATTGTACTTGTGTTCTCTATGTTTTTATATAAACGATTTAAGTTAGCGCAAAAGCAAAAAGCAGTAATAGAAGAACAAAAGCAAAAAGTAGATGAAGCGTACAACAAACTGGACGAAAAGAATAAAGAAGTAATGGACAGCATACACTATGCTAAAAGAATACAAACTACTCTAATTACATCAGAGAAGTACATTACCAACAGCCTAAACCGCTTAATGAAGAATTAGTGAAAAGAGCGTACACGCGATAAAGCAATACCGGTACGAAGTCGAAAAGATAATTCACATTGGTGTTAGAAGTTATACCTCGAAATAAAGTAAAACTACTGATGGTGATATTTTTCTCCTTTAATAATGGTAAAAGCGCGGTAAAGCTGTTCGCAAAACAACAAACGTATTAACTGATGAGAGAAGGTAAACTTAGAAAAACTAATAAGAGCGTGTTTTTTGCGTAAACTATCGGTAAACCCATACGGACCACCAATTACAAAACAAAGGGTCTTTTTACCCGAGTTTAATATGTTTTGTATTTGAGCAGCCAATTGCAAGGAAGAAAACTCCTTACCTGTTTCATCCAATAAAAATATAGTATCATACTTAGCTATATGAGTATTTAGTTGTTTTTCTTCTTCCAGTTTTTGCTCTTCTATAGTTTTGTTGCGTATGGTTTTATTGATGGCTATGGTAATCGTTTCAAAAGGAATATATCGACTAAGGCGTTTGCTAAACTCCTGCACACCTTGTTCTACAAAGTTTTGGTCGGTTTTATCTATCTGAAGGAGGATAATTTTCATATTAAAAACAGCTAAGATAATCGCTAATTTTGAATCGCGAAGCAAGGAGCTAATTCTTAATTCATAACTTTGCGGCATGAGCAAAAAAGAATATACCTATCACCCTAAAAAACAGTTGCCGCCAAAATTAGAACTTGCTCTGATTTTTATTTTGAGCTGTATTATAATCGCTCTCATTTATGCCATTTTAAAATAAGTATATGATATCCTTTATAGAAAAGCATAAAGCGCATTTTAATTTTAATGATTTTATAAGGGAAGCGTTTGCCGAAGATGTAGGAACGGGAGACCATACCACCAGAGCCACCCTTACCGAAAATAAAACCGGAAAAATGCGTTTACTGGTTAAAGAAGACGGCATTATTGCCGGAGTTGAAGCCGCACGCTATATTTTTGAAAAAATAAGCGATGAGGTAAAACTCACCGAAAACATAAAAGACGGCTCACTTGTTAAGAAAGGGGATGTTGTTTTTATGGTAACCGGACCAACCAATCAACTGCTTACCGCCGAGCGTCTTGTTTTAAATATTATGCAGCGCATGAGCGGCATCGCCACCAAAACAAATCAGTATCAAGCTCTTTGCAAAGGCACAAAAACTAAAGTGCTCGACACTAGAAAAACAACCCCGTTATTTCGTTTTTTTGAAAAATGGGCTGTGGTTATTGGCGGAGGAGCCAACCACCGCTACGGACTATTTGATATGATTTTGATAAAAGATAATCACATTGATTTTGCAGGTGGTATTACCCAAGCTATTGACGCGTCGAATAAATACCTGAAAGAGAATAACCTTAAACTACCCATTGAAGTAGAGTGCAGAAGCATAGAGGATGTGAAAAAAGTTTTGACTCATGGTAAAATAAACCGCATTATGCTGGATAATTTTACGCCCGAACAGGTAAAAAAAGCCGTTGCACTTATTGATACCGAATATGAAACCGAAGCATCTGGTGGGATAACAGAAGAAACTATTCGTAATTATGCTGAGGCGGGGGTAGATTTTATATCTGTTGGCGCGCTTACCCATCATGTTAATAGCCTTGATTTAAGTTTGAAAGCCATACAGTAAATGAATCAACCAAAAGCGTTAAATAAACTGATTATTGTAGCCGCACTCGGCTATTTTGTAGATATATATGATTTGCTGCTCTTTGGTATTGAACGTACCCATAGCCTGAATGAGATACTTCCGCTGCAATTTCAGAACCTGACAGCAGAGAAATTAGCCGAGTTAAACGCCTATTACGGTAAACAATTACTAAACTGGCAAATGGCAGGCATGCTTGTGGGTGGTTTGTTTTGGGGCATTCTCGGAGATAAAAAAGGGAGGTTATCTGTTTTGTTTGGTTCTATCCTAACCTACTCTATCGCCAACATTGCCAATGGTTTCGTAAACTCAACCGACTGGTATGCCGCTTTACGTTTTGTTTCAGGCTTTGGTTTAGCCGGCGAATTAGGCGCAGGTATTACCTTAGTTAGCGAAACCATGAGTAAAGAAAGACGAGGTTTGGGAACCATGATGGTAGCCACTGTTGGCGTATTTGGCGCGGTAGTGGCGGGTTTTATGAGTGATATATTTCCCAGTTGGCGGTATTCTTTTTTCTTTGGGGGCATAATGGGTTTAATCTTGTTATTTCTTCGCATTGGTGTGTTTGAATCGGGAATGTATAAAAACATCAAAGAAGACAGCGTTACCAAAGGGAATTTCCTTCTTTTGTTTAGTAACCGAAAAAGACTGGTAAAATACCTTTGCATCATCTTTTTAACGGTACCTGTTTGGTATGCTATGGGGACTTTAGTTATTTTTTCTCCTGAAATATTCGCTAAACTAAGCGGAAACCCTGCAAACGCTAAGTTAATAACCGGCGGAAAAGCCATTATGTACGCTTACGCGGCCACTACCATAGGCAATTTAACTTGTGGGGCTGTCTCTCAATGGCTAAAAAGCAGAAAAAAAACATTGTTTATCTTTCTGTCCCTAACCGTTTTAGCTATAGCTGTTTATTTTTTTATCGGCGGCAGGTCGGTGTCTATATTTTATGGATGTATTGTGTTTATTGGTCTTGCAACCGGTTATTGGACGGTTTTTATCAGCACGGCATCAGAATTATTCGGCACAAATATTCGTTCAACGGCTACTACCACAGCGCCTAATTTTGTGAGGGGTTCAACTATATTAATTACCTATTTACTTACCTTAATGACTATCATTTTTGGAAAAGAAGGCTTAACGGCAACTATCGTAACCGGAGTAATTATTTTAAGCATTGCCTTTGTTTCTCTTTATTTTTTAGAGGAGACTTTTGGCAAAGATTTAAACTACATAGAAGAGGATTAGAGTGAGATTTGACCGTTTTTTTTTGTTAAATAACAAGTTTAATCCCAATAATACTTGTAACTAATTGATATACAAATAAATTAAAAATTGCTTGTTTTTATTTGTGATGTATTTGTGAGGTTAAAACATAGGTTTAGTTTGAAATGCCCACTAAATAGCTCGTTTTATACAATAATAAGCATTTTTGTAGCTTCATATTTAACCACACACTTTAAACTACCTGTCATTGGACTTGTAGTTTTAATAGCCAATAAAATTACTTCGCCAACAAGACTACTTGCATCATTAGGATTAATATTTATTATCTTCGCTTGTATTGGTTCATCATTATTATATTGAATGTTTAAATCAATGCTTTTCGACCTAACAACACCTAAAAATAGTTGACCTCCTAAATGCTTGCCAACATAAAAATATAACTCTCCCATATTTAAAATATTATTGAATAAAGATAGGCAAAAAAGAAATTCAATTACTTTTTATCGTTGCTGCTTTTCTTATTTTCGTTAAGCAGGTATTTAGGTT